>ENA-UOOR01000964-UOOR01000964.1-fermentation-metagenome-genome-assembly--contig:-NODE-964-length-36594-cov-11.479296_pt1 | contig 36594 bp, 27 predicted proteins | sample MGYA00245780_ERZ724029 | MGnify/ENA primary metagenome ERZ724029 (study PRJEB28704, sample SAMN03018315) | fermentation metagenome | biome: anthropogenic terrestrial biome; feature: soil; material... | reverse complement strand
TTGCAGCCATTGCTGCGTGACTCTAAACTATATTTTTAACGAACTATTGATAAAAAGTATCCCCTCTATATCAGGAGATAACATTATATAGAATGATTCTTTTTTTTATTTTTAAACATTCTTGCGACGGTCGAAAGAACGCTTGCTTGTCCTTTTTTTGAAATTCATCAAAATAAAGGCAGGTAAAGTTGCAATATTCGGTACAATAACCAGAATTGCTATCAAACTAAAAGTATTACATAGATACAACAGCGAAAAGTTTGGTGATTCGCTCGATGCCCTCGACCAACCTGTCAATCTCTTCTTTTGTATTGTAAAAGGCAAAGGATGCCCGCACGTTGCCATCAATTCCCAATACCCGCATCAACGGTTCGGCACAGTGGTGGCCGGTGCGTACGGCAATACCCATCTTATCGAGTAGCGTGCCCATGTCGTAGGGGTGAATACCTTCCACAAGAAAAGAGATCACGCTGCTTTTTTCGTCGGCGGTTCCAAGAATTCGAAGTCGGGGAATGGCAAGCATCCGTTCCGTGGCGTATTGCAACAACTTATGCTCATATGCGGCAATATTTTCCAAACCAATTGAAGAGACGTAGTCGAGGGCAGTAGCCAGTGCTGTGGTACCCACAAAATCGGGAGTGCCGGCCTCAAATTTAAACGGAAGCTTGTTGAAGGTAGTCTTCTCGAACGAAACGCTGGCGATCATCTCACCCCCACCCTGATAGGGTGGCAGCGCATTCAGCCATTTCTCCTTACCATATAAAACACCTACTCCGGTGGGTCCGTATATCTTGTGCGAAGAGAAAACCAGAAAATCGCAGTCAATCTGTTGTACGTCCACTTTTGCATGCTGTACACTCTGAGCAGCGTCTATCAGCACGGGTATATCGTGCTTGTGGGACATCTGCGTAATCTCCCCTATCGGGTTTACCGTACCCAGCACATTGGATATATGGGTCACCGCGATGAGCTTGGTACGCGGAGTGATCAACTTTTCGAACTCGTCAAGAAGCAGTTCACCTGCTGCATTGATGGGAGCAACCTGCAGTTTCAATCCCAATAGCTCGGCCTGCAACTGCCAGGGTACGATGTTGGAGTGATGTTCCATGGCTGTGATCAGGATCTCATCACCCTCGCGACAAAATGTGCGGCAATAGGAAGAGGCCACCAGGTTGATCGATTCCGTAGCTCCCCGGGTAAAGACGATCTCATTCTCGGAAGCGGCATGAATAAACCGGGCTACTGTCCGGCGTGCTGCCTCATGTTCATCTGTGGCAGCCTGGCTGAGAAAATGAACCCCACGGTGCACATTGGCATTTACCGAGGTATACATATCGGTTATCTTCTCCATTACACAACGCGGCTTCTGCGTGGTGGCGGCATTGTCGAGATAAACCAATGGCTTGCCATACACCTCGCGAGAGAGAATGGGAAAATCGGTTCGTATCTTATTTATATCCAGTTCTTTCAAATCAAATACATACATTACAGTTTCCGCACCGCATCAGCTTTCCCCGGAAACGTTTATCGATCAGCGTGGTCAGTCGTTCCTGCAGGCTCTCAATGCGGATCATATCTACTACATCACTGGTAAAAGCCACCATCAAAAGCAGGCGTGCCTCATCCTTGTCAATACCCCTTGCACGCATGTAGAAGAGCGCCTCCTCATCGAGCTGCCCGGTAGTAAGGCCGTGTGAGCACTTCACGTCATCGGCATAAATCTCTAGCTGAGGCTTTGAAAACATCTGTGCCGAGTCGGAAGCAAGCAGGTTGCGGTTGGTCTGGTAAGCCATTGTTTTTTGTGCATCTTTCTCCACCAGAATCTTCCCGCAGAAGACACCGCTTGCTCGATCGTTGAGCACCGTTTTAAACAGTTCATTACTCATGCAATTGGGTTTGACATGATCGAGGAAGGCAAAATTGTCGATGTGCTGATCCTTGTCGCAAATAGCCAATCCTCCGGCGTGTGCTTCGGCATGTTCGCCCAGCAGACGGAAGCGATAGTTGTTGCGGGTATAGCCATTGTGCAGCGTGATGCAGCTCGTTTGCACGTTGGAGTGATCTTTCTGTTCACTGAACAGATTAGTGAGGCGGGTCACCTTTTCTGAATTTTCTTCGAGCTCATACAGATCAACCTGGGCTGAGACATCGGCAAAAACCTCCGTTACCTGCGTCACGACAAAACGTACATCATCTACCGTGTGATCACACACCAGCAGCTTCACCTGTGCATTTTCTTCGGCAATAATCAGTATCCGTCGGTTCACGCTCAGGTCGACACCCCCCCGCAGGATGTTAATCAGCTGCAACGGCTTCTCCACCGTCACATTTTTGGGAACATATACCACAAAACCATCCTGGGCAAACATGGTGTTGTATGCCACCACTCCGTTGTCGGAATAATCGGCTATTTGGGCATAATATGTATTGAACTGCTCGGGATACTCTTCGGAAAAACGTTGCAAACTGCCTACGAAAACACCTTCCGGCAACATCACAGGGGGTTTGAACTGATCGTAATACCGGTCATTGATTAAAAAATAGAGGTGTGTGGAGAGGTGGGGCACATCACATTTGAATACATCATACGGATTCACCGGGATGGGGATATTCCGAAGGTTCAGTCCCAGTTCACCATCGAAAGTACGCACAATGTTGGAATGCTTGTACTCCTCCTGCTTTGAAGTGGGAAAGCCAATCTGTTTGAACTTTTCCAGTGCGGCATCTCTATGCAAATTCATTCCTTTTACCGAATGGGCATCGAGTTCATCCCGAAACTGGGTAAACAGATCTATATATTGTTGTTCTATCATTTTATTCGAATTACAGATGATGGATCAGGGATTAATCAACCAATCATAGCCCCTCTTTTCCAGTTCAAGGGCCAAATCCGGCCCGCCGGAGCGAAGAATTTTCCCCGCATAAAGCACATGCACATAATCAGGTTTGATATACTCGAGAAGGCGCTGGTAGTGCGTGATGACAATGGTCGCGTTCTCTTTTGTCTGTAGTTTGTTCACACCGCTAGCTACCACCCTGAGAGCATCGATGTCGAGACCTGAATCGGTCTCATCGAGTATTGCCAGCTGTGGATTAAGCATCGCGAGCTGGAATATCTCATTTTTCTTTTTCTCGCCCCCCGAAAAGCCTTCGTTCACCGAGCGACTTACCAGCTGGCTGTCCATGCCCAACAGCTCTCGTTTATCGCGCATCAGCTTCAGGAAGTCGGATGCCGAAATGGGCTCTTCGCCCCGATATTTTCGTTGCTCATTCACCGCAGCACGCATGAAGTTGACCATGCTCACGCCGGGAATCTCTACCGGATACTGAAAACTAAGAAATAGACCTTCACGGGCACGATCTTCGGGTTCCATCTCCAGCAGGTCTTTGTCGTTAAACAGAATTTGACCACGTGTCACTTCAAACTTGGGGTTTCCTGCCAGCACCGAGGCAAGGGTACTTTTACCGGAGCCGTTGGGGCCCATCACTGCATGCACTTCGCCTTGATTAACTTCCAGATTCACACCTTTCAGAATCTCTTTCTCTTCCACGATTGCGTGCAGGTTCTTTATTTTTAACATACTAGCCATGTTGATTTTTTGAAATTATATCAGCGGCGATCACATCATCCGCCAGTAAAAATTGCTTTATTTATATGATTATATTGTTTGCAGGAAGTATTCTCGCCCCTGCATAACAACCATTGCAATGGATTTGTTCTATTTATTTATTCTCTCCTGATTTCCATCTTCTGAAATGATATCTTCGGCTTCCTTGATCTTTTTAAAGAGATCCGATGCGAAAACAAAATCGTTGAGTTTTTCATTATCCGCATCCATTACTTCCGTCTTCGACCCCTCCCATTCTTTGATACCTTCGTTGATAAAAATCACATTATCTCCGATATTGATCACAGAGTTCATATCGTGCGAAACCACCACGGTGGTCATTCCAAAGTCGGTGGTAATGTCCTGTATCAGCTCATCGATCAGTTGCGACGTTTTCGGGTCGAGACCCGAGTTGGGTTCGTCACAAAAGAGATATTTGGGATTCAATGCAATGGCTCTCGCAATAGCAACCCGCTTTTTCATTCCCCCGCTGATCTCCGATGGATAGAGAGGGGCCGCATCCAGCAGGTTTACACGCTCCAGGCAGAACTCGGCCCGCTTGCGTCGCTCCCGCTTGTTTTTTCTCGAAAACATTTCCAGGGGAAACATCACATTCTCCAGCACAGAGCGGGAGTCGAAAAGTGCAGCACCCTGAAAGAGCATTCCTATATCACGGCGCAAACGCCGAATCTCCCGCGATTTCATGCCGGTGAATTTGCGGCTATCGTACCATATGTCACCCGAGGTAGGTGAAATTAGCCCAACAAGGCACTTCAAAAGGACAGTTTTGCCAGATCCACTCTTCCCAATAATCATGTTGACCACCCCTTTTTGAAAGGTGGTATTGATGTTGTCGAGGACCAGCTTTCCATCGAACTCCTTCGTCAGATTTTTTATCTCTATCATACCGGAACTTTTTATCCCAAAGCCAGCTGTGTGAACAACAGGTCGGTAACGAGTATCAGCACACTGTTGATTACCACAGAATTTGTACTGGCCTGGCCCACCTCCAGTGCTCCTCCTTTGGCGGTATAACCGTAATAAGCCGCTACCGATGCGATGATAAAACCAAACAACATCGATTTAAAGATGGAATACCAGATGAACGATTCGCTGAAAAATGCCTGAATACCGTAAACATAGGTTTCAACAGAAGGCGTACCCAGCACCATGCAGATGATGTAACCACCAAAAAGGCCCATGAACATGCTGAAAATCACCAGCACCGGCATGAAAGCCACGAAAGAAGCCACCTTGGGAAGGATGAGATAATTCGCGGAGTTCACACCCATGATGTCGAGTGCATCAATTTGTTCGGTAATCCGCATCGTTCCGATTTCAGAAGCCACGTTCGATCCTACTTTACCCGAAAGGATGAGACACATGATGGTGGAGGAAAACTCCAGTAAGATGATCTCGCGAGAGACCACCCCCACCGTAAAACGTGGCAACATGGGCGAATCGATGTTCAATGCAATTTGCAGCACAATCACCGCACCAATGAAAAAGGAGATGATGATAACAATCCAGATGGAGTTCACACCCAGTGCGTAGACCCCTTTCATGAATTCCTTCATAAACTCCCTCATTCGGTCAGGTACCGACAACACCCTGCGCATCAATAACGCGTATTCGCCAACATCTTCTAAAGAACGGATTAAATTCATGTGGCTTGTTCGTTCAAAATATTTGTACAAAGATAATTTTTTTATTCGATTGCTGCTAAAAACAAATCGGTTACTGTTTTAAAAATTGTAATTTTGCCGAATGTTTGAATTCATCGACAAGGCGCTCGGCAAGATCATCGTGACACCGCACAAAAGTGCGAAACGCGTAATCGCGAGACGCAAAAGCAGCCATATTCAACTCACGGTGCCCACCCGTTTCAGCAAGGAGCAGGTTGTAGCGGTGCTGGAAGAGATGAAGCCACGTCTCTCGCGGTTGAAACCATCAGTCGAGAAACCTTTCACCGAAGAAGACAGAATCAACACCTTAACCTTCAGCGCGCGGATTGTAAAAAGTGTCTATATTGATAAACCGGCTCTGACGCTGAAGGAAGAACAACTTCACATCTACATGCCCCATCCGAGTGATCTGCTTCTACCCGAAAGCCAACAGTTTATCCGGAAATCCATCGTGCATGTTTTACGTCTGGAGGCCAAACGGATGTTGCCGATGAAAACGGCTTCCTTTGCCCTGCAACATGGTCTCCACTATCGGGGAATACGGATCAACAGTAGCAAGGGGCGTTGGGGAAGCTGTTCTGCACAAAAAAATATCAACTTCTCGCTCTTCCTGATGCTGCTCCCGGAGAGGCTAATCGACTATGTGGTGCTCCACGAACTGGCTCATACGGTGGAGATGAATCACAGCGAAAGATTCTGGTCGCTGCTCGATCGGCTTTGTAATGGCAAAGCACGGCAGCTCAGCCGCGAAGTAAAAAAGTTCAAGCCTGAGTGGTACGATTTTCTGGTACAGGATTAGGAGAGGACTTTACACGAGCCACATCCGCACAACATGGTATGGTTTCAAGTTACCATTGAAGTAAAACTCCCACGCATGTCTGTCGTAACCATATAACATGGTATGGTTTCAATATCTGAAAGGCATTTCAGAGATCTTTCAGCAACAGGTTTTCATTGTTTTCATACATGCAGAGACGGGTGTTGACCAGCACTTTCCAATGCTCGTGAAACTCACCCTTCATGTCGATCATGAAATCCTCCGATCCTTTTTCATCCAGCTTGGCCATCAGATAATTCACCGAGATCAGATTGATGTCTACTGCCGGCTGAAAAGCCATGACCAACTCATCCTCTGATGTAGGGGTAGGAGAAATTATATTCACTTCCGTCAGCACATCCAGGATGTCATGGGTCAGCCGTGAAGGCACCTTGCACTTCTCCGAGAGCTGATCGGCCGTATAGGGGGGCAACTCATCTGCAAAACGACGGATAATGACCGAAGCGATCATGAGCGTAAAGAAATCCCTGTACCTGCGACTGATATTACGGGTTTCTTTCTCGAACGAGAATTTGCGCACATTCTGCGCCGCGTAGGATACCTCAGCGCCAATGAGAGTGATAAACCAGGAGAGCTGTATCCAGAGGAGCATGAGAGGAATGGCGGCAAAGGTACCATAAATGGCATTGTACCGGGTAATCCACAACTGTCCACTCAGGTAGAGCATCTGAAAAAACTGAAAAGCCACCCCGGCGAGCACTCCGGCAAGCAGTGCATTCAGAAACTTCACCTTCACGTTGGGCAAAAATTTGTATACGGAGGTAAATATCACAATCATCACCACAAAGGGGATGATATTCAAAAGCCGTGGAATAAACGGGTAAAGTATATAAATGATCTTGAGGGTGTTGTTTTGCGGGTAGCTGAGGATATTCAATGCATTGACGAGAATAAAAAAGATCGGGATAAAAAGTACCATGGCAGTATAATCGGTCACTTTGCGTCCGATGCTCCTCCCTTTGCTCACCTGCCAGATCTTGTTCAGGTTGTTTTCAATGTCATTAAAAAGGAGCAGTATTGTATAGAGAAAGAGCAAGATTCCCACACCGGCAAAGACACCCCCACCCTTGGCCTCTTCCAGCGAATTGTCGATCAGTTGAAACAACATATCCAGAAACTCGCGCGTTCTTCCCTCCGCTGTAGCCTCCTCCTGAAACTGCACCTCCTCCCCTCCTGCTGTTGTGGGAGCAATGCGGCCACTGTTCTCAGCATTCCGCACTTCCATGCCCATCAATGCCGTATCCGGTGGTAATGCTGCCTCCGCAATAACCTCTGTGGTGTCGGCTTTCTCGCCGGTCATCAGGTTAAAAATACTGCTCTCCATGATGTTTTCGATGCCAAAACCACGCGCAATGGCAAATATTACGGCAAGCAACGGAACAATGGAGAGAAGGGTGCGGTAGGTAAGCGACCGCGAGCTGGCGGCGATGTTTAGCTCCTGTACATTCCGTACGGAGAGCATGACAATCTTGATGGCGTTGTAAAGGATGTTTTTCTTGTTGGAAAGGGTTGCAGGGTTGGAACGCCAGATGTCGTAAGATAAAAACTTGATTACCTCCTTCACTCTGGTCCTCAACCTATCAAGTCTGCCGGGTTCCTCCTCTTCCTCGCGGTATCTCTCTTTACCGATCTTCCCCATATCTTTGATGTTGGTAAAAAAAGCAGCCGGTCTATAAGCCGGGTTCTGTATCCCGAAATTATCGGGACGTTTGTCATTTATCTGCGGAGCAATGTCACCATCCTCCTTTAGCGGCCTACCCCCCGGCATCGGGCGAGCAACCCTGATTATCCGGTATACATGGCCTTGCAACCCATAACGCGTACGGCACGTCGTGTTGCCACGACACCCGGTGGGCTCTTACCCCACCTTTTCACCCTTACCCCTTGCGGGGCGGTCATTTTCTGTTACGCTCATCTGCCCTCACGAACAGCTTCCCGTTAGGAAGTATGGCGCTCTGCGTTGCCCGGACTTTCCTCCCCCCTTGCGGGGAGCGACAAACCGACCTGCTGCAACTGCAAAAGTAATAATAAGTTATGATTTATGTCCCTTTTCACCGTTTTTTCTTTCTCTCCTGATCATCCTTTATGCTTGTTAGCAGAGATCGCAAGTTTTTTTTCAGGGATTTCCAAAACTTCAGTAGCAGTTTCATTGTTTACGGGTAAATCACCATTAATAAACCAATTATGCGCACCAACGGAATCATGATGCAATACTTCGAATGGTTTCTGCCGGACGACGGAAATCTCTGGAACAGGCTGAAAGAAGATGCACAGCATTTGAGCCATATAGGCATCACCAGCGTATGGATTCCACCCTGCTACAAAGGTCTCAGCTCAAGCGACGTGGGTTACTCGGCCTACGATTACTATGACCTGGGTGAGTTCGACCAGAAAGGAACCGTGCGCACCAAGTACGGCACCAAACAGGAACTGCACGACTGCATTCAAGCGTTACACGACAACGGCATTGCGGTGTACGCCGATGTGGTACTCAATCACAAAGGGGGAGGGGATGAATTGCAGACATTCCGTGTGGTGGAGGTAGATCCGCACGACCGCAACAAGGCCATCACCGAACCTTATGAAATTGAAGGATTCACTCGCTTCACCTTCCCTGGTCGCAACAAGAAATATTCCGATTTCGAATGGAGCTGGGAGCATTTCTCCGCGACAGATTACAACCACCGCGACAACAAGGATGCCATTTACATCATCCTGGGAGACAACAAGGGAATCGATGTAGATGACCGTTCTGTGGGTCAGGAGTTCGCCAATTTCGACTTTCTGATGTTTACCGATATCGATTACAAGCACCCACAAGTGCAGGAAGAAACAAAAAAATGGATCAGCTGGTTTATTCGGGAAACAGGGATCGACGGCGTGCGGCTCGATGCCATTAAACACATCAACGACTGGTTCATCCGGGATTTTATAGACCATGTGCGGAGTGAGTTCGGCGAAGAATTTTATGCAGTGGGAGAATATTCCTACTACGACGGAATGGATATCGAAGAGTATATGCACAATGTGGAATATAAGATTGATCTTTTCGACGTGGCCCTGCACTATAACTTGAAGCAATGTGCCATGGAAGGAGAGGGATTCGACATGCGCAATATTTTCCACAGCACACTGGTAGAAAAATATCCCGATCTGTCTGTTACTTTTGTGGACAACCACGACTCCCATCTAACCGAAGGGGAACCATACGTGCAGGATTGGTTCAAGCCACAGGCCTATGCTCTTATCCTGCTACGGAAAGAGGGTTACCCCTGCCTGTTTCTGGGTGATTATTATGGCCTTGGCGGTGAGAACCCAAAACCAGGCATGCAATGGATGATTGATCAGTTGCTGGATGTGCGACGCGATTTTGCCTATGGCGATCAGGACGATTATTTCGATCACGAACATGTGGTAGGTTGGATTCGTCGTGGAGATACAGATCATCCCGATGGTTGTGTGGTCATCATGAGCAACGCGGAGGGGGGCACGAAACCAATGTTTGTGGGAACCGATTACGTAGGAACAGCCTGGTATGACAAGCTGGGAAGAGTACAGGATGATGTGATCATCGGTGACGACGGCCGGGGTTTTTTTCACGTGGGTGACGGCTCACTCTCGGTATACCTGAAAAGAGTATAGGGTTTCCAGGTTTCGAATGTATGTGTACCGAGTTTTCGGGAACGTAACTTGATTGTTTGGAACTTGCGTTTTTTCCTACACCGAGTATTGCGAAAACTTACGCATAAAAGAATCGTAATAGGTTTTGGATACCGGGATGTCGGGAGTGTTCTCCGCATCGAGCTCCAACATGATGCCGCCTTTCTCTTTTTTCAGTATCTTCACCTTGTCCATATTCACGATGTAAGATCGATGACAGCGAATGAGCGAGGTATCTTTGACAAGATTTTCCTCCATCCATTTTAGAGAGTTGCGGATCAGGTAGTGTGCCTTATTGGATTTATTCAGGTAATAAATGGTCGCGTAATTGTCGGCCGATTCAATGTAGAGCAGGTTATCCAGCATAATAGAGATCTTCAAATCACCCTTTTCATCGGGAAAAGCAATCAACGTTTTGGCGTGTACTTCCTGCGTTTGCACCTGCTCCATATGTTCCAGGAGCCTGCTTTTCTCTTTCCAGGAAAAGTAAAGCCACGATATGGCATAAGGAAGCAGCAGTACCAGGGCTGTGTTGATCATGCTCTGCCTGAATATCTCAGAGATGTCTCTTTCAATGCCGTCTTTGGGGAAAAATTTTGCGAAAAGCGTGTAAAAAATGGCCATCGCCACTATCTCACACAATATCCACAATGCATAATGCCAATACAACAGTTCCCTTTTTTTGGAGCAGGCAATAAGGATGATCCGGCTAATTACCACCACCAGCATACCGGTGAGAATAATCAGGCTCGAGGATGCAAAATATTTGATATCCGAAATGTCGGGATACCAATCGCGGGAACCAAAAGGCTGAAAAAGGTTGATGAACAACAACGCAAAAAAAGCCGTAAAGAGAATGGTCTTTATGCTGTTGTTCTTATCGTATAAATATGCCGGAATCTTTCCCTCCATCACAGAATGAATTAATCGAGCCACCGGGTACAAATATAAGGAAAACCGCACACAAAGTCAAGCTTGCTTGCACCATCGTGAGGCACGTCTTATAGGGTACAAAAGTAAATTTTTATTGACGACTTACCAAAAATAGCGGATGGCTCCTCCATTTTTTCACCCCTCCATACCGAATTTCACCCCATATAGTTGAATTCACCCCATAACAAGCATCCTTTTCCCTTCGAGTTGCAAATAGATTTCAAAGCATCTTCCTTTGTCAAAAAACAACCGGAAAATGAAGTACAACGATCGCTGCATAGCTTTGAACAACAGTTTCAAACAGGGGATCGATACCCATCTGGACGAAAGCGGTATCGACATAAGGTTTTACCGTTTTCACAGTGCATACTGCGACGAGGAGAGAGAATACACACAGCAGGTCATTGCAATCAACGAGAACCTTTCGTTCGACTATCCGGTATTTTCCCCTGCAGGCAGCAATCGTCATGAAAAAGCCATCCTCCTGCTGCACGGTCTCAATGAGCGTAACTGGAGCAAGTATCTCACCTGGGCAGAGACTCTCGCGATGAATACCGGCAGGCCGGTGATACTCTTCCCCATTGCCTTTCACATCAACCGGGCACCACAAACCTGGTCCAACCCCCGCAGCCTGGCTGGTCTGCTCAATTTTCGCCGGGAGCAGTGTGCCGACGACCGCACGTTGAGTTTTGCCAATGTGGCGCTGAGTGACCGCATCTCTCAAAATCCGGAACGCTTCTACCTGTCCGGAAGGCAGACCTGGGCCGATCTCACCACACTGGCCGAAGATATCAAAGGGGGTCAACATCCGCTCTTTAAAGAAGACTGCCAGATCGATATCTTTGCCTACTCCATTGGTGCATTTCTGTCACAGGTGACTTTGATGGCGAACGAAAAAAATCTCTTTTCCGACAGCAAGCTCTTCATGTTCTGTGGCGGCAGCATCTTTCGCTCCATGTATGGCATATCCAGAAGCATCATGGACAGGGTTGCTTTCAACAAGCTGCAGGAATACTATGTACATCACTTTGGCAACGAACCGGAAATCCGCTGGAAACGCGACAATGCCTTCAATGCCTTCTTTCGGATGATCCTTCCGGGAAGGCTCCAGACTGAGCGGGAGAATTTCTTCTCCCACATCCGCAGCAGAATCGCTGGAATAGCGCTGGAAAAAGACAGCGTGATTCCCTATCATGGCGTACGGGAAGCACTGGGCAACGAAACCACGGAGACAGCCATCACCCTGCTCGATTTTCCTTTCCAATATACCCACGAAAACCCATTTCCGCAGCAGACCAAAGACCAGGTCTCTCTCAACAATGCCTTCACCCACATTTTTTCTCGCGCCGCTGAATTTTTCACTTAATCATGGACTTTTCGTTACAAAAAAAATCCGTACCTTTCGCGGATTTTCCACAATACGATGAAACAGATACATCGTAAGTATCCATGTAAGTCTAGACAGATATGAAAAAAACAATTTTGATCTTTTTATTGATTGGTCAAGCAGTCCTGTTATTTGCGGATAAATGGGATAATAAAACTGCGAAACTGAAAGGCAAAAAGATTCTTGTTTTCACGAAAAACGGGGAAGGATTCGTCCATGATAACCTTGAAGCAAATGTGAATATGTTTCTGAGACTGGGAAAACAATATGGATTCACAGTGGACTCTACTTCCAATTCTGCCATTTTCTCCACAGCCGATTTGTTTCAATATGATGCAGTATTGTTTGCAAATACAAACAATAAGGTATTTGAAAATGAAGCAGAAAAAGAGGGACTCATGCATTTTAACCGGCAAGGGAAAGGAATCATTGGAATTCATATTGCCTGTGGCACCGAACGTGAATGGGACTGGTTTAAGCAAATGATGGGAGGTACGTTTGATTTTCATCCTAAACTTCAAAAATTCAATGTTCGTGTGGTGGATGATCAACATCCTTCTGCAATAGGTATTCCTCCGGTTTGGGAAGTGGAAGACGAATTATATATACTAAAAGAAATGAATCCCTCCGTAAGGGTCTTGATGGTTTCAGATTTTTCATCTCCCGATTTTCAACATTCACGCCCCATGCCCAACACCTTCGGCACCCTGTTCCCGAGTGTCTGGTGCAATGAATTTGATGGAGGAAGGCAGTGGTTTACAGCACTTGGACACAAAAAAGAGGATTATAACAACCCGCTGTTTATCCACCATATTGTGGGAGGCTTACAATGGGTTCTTGCTAAAAAAGAAACAAATAAATGAAACTGGGATTATTAATCGGTTTAGCTTTGTTAACGCTACAATCCTATGGAAATTCAAACACATACAAGGCTGACGTCATTATTTACGGGGGCACTTCCGCCGCGGTCACTGCAGCTGTTGAGGTCATCCAATCGGGTAAAAAGGTAATTATCGTCTCGCCGGACAGACATTTGGGGGGACTTTCTTCGGGTGGGCTCGGCTTTACCGATACAGGCAATAAAGCGACCATCGGGGGGTTATCCCGGGAGTTTTACCACCGCGTGTGGCTTCACTACAACGATACAAATGCCTGGAAATGGGAGAAACACGATGAGTATGGCAACAAGGGACAGGGAACCCCAGCCATGGATGGAGCAAACCGCACCATGTGGATTTTCGAACCGCATGTGGCCGAAAAGGTTTTTGAAGATTTTGTCCGTGAATACGAAATCCCTGTATACAGAGATGAGTGGTTGAACCGGGAAACGGGCGTTGTGACAAAAAACAGGAAAATTGTATCAATGACCACTCTCTCCGGAAAAACATTTGTCGGGAAAATGTTCATCGATGCTACCTATGAGGGAGACCTGATGGCAAGTGCAAATGTCAGCTATACAGTTGGAAGGGAAGCCTGTTCTGTATACAAAGAGCAGTGGAACGGAGTACAGGCCGGTGTATATCACCACGGACATTATTTTAAATCAGATATCAGCCCTTATGTTGTTCCCGATGATTCCAACAGCGGACTCCTGCCTTATATTTCCAGTGAGCCGATGCAACCCAACTGCACGGGTGATGACAAAATCCAGGCTTACTGTTTCAGGTTGTGCATGAGCAACCATCCCGACAACCGGCTTCCCTTTGAAAAACCGGAGCACTACAATCCGATGAACTACGAACTGCTGGCACGTGTGTTTGAATCGGGCTGGAATGAGTGGTTCAGCAAATATGACATGATTCCGAACCGTAAAACAGATACCAACAATCACGGTCCTTTCAGTACCGATTTTATCGGTATGAACTATGATTACCCTGAAGCATCCTACGAAAGGAGAAAGGAGATTATCGAGGAACATGAGAACTACCAAAAGGGCTTGTTGTATTTCGTATCGACCGACGAACGGGTTCCCGAAAAGATCAGAAACGAAATGAACCAGTGGGGTCTGGCAAAAGATGAATTTACTGATAATGGCAACTGGCCGCATCAAATGTATATCCGCGAAGCGAGAAGAATGATCGGGCACTACGTAACGACTGAAAATGAAGTACTCGGGAAGGTAAACGTGGAAGATCCTGTCGGCATGGGATCCTACACCATGGATTCTCACAACATTCAGCGATATGTGACAGACCGGGGTTATGTGCAAAATGAAGGGGACGTGGGTGTTCATCCGGAAAAACCATATAAGATCTCCTATGGTTCCATCATCCCCAAAAAGGAAGAATGTACCAACCTGCTTGTTCCCGTCTGTGTTTCCTCAAGTCACATTGCCTTTGGTTCGATCCGCATGGAGCCGGTATTCATGATTCTTGGACAATCGGCTGCCATTGCTGCCTGCATGGCAATTGACCGAAAAAAAGCAGTTCAGGATGTTGATTATGTTCTGTTAAAAGAAAAAATGCTGCATAGAAAGCAGATAATCAATATTGAATCGAAATAATTTTCACAATATTATAACCAAACAAACTCTGTAAAATTAATGATTACATTTTTTATTTGCCTGACCATCTTATTGTTAGGTTATGTTTTTTATTCTAAATATCTGGAAAAGATGATGGAGGTCGACCCCAACAGGCCTACTCCTGCTACCACCCTGATTGACGGGGTTGACTATGTTCCCATGCCCTGGTGGCGCGTGTTGTTGATTCAGTTCCTGAATATAGCCGGGTTGGGCCCCATCTTCGGCGCGATTGCCGGCGCGTTGTGGGGTCCAGTGGCTTTTGTCTGGATTGTATTTGGGACCGTATTTGCGGGTGCCGTGCACGACTATTTATCGGGCATGCTCTCCGTGAGGCACAATGGACTGAGCATCACGGAGGTCATTGGCATCTATCTGGGTAGCACGACAAAGCAGGTGATGAGATTTTTCATCATCGTGCTCATGGTTCTGGTGGGTGCTGTTTTCATTTCAGGACCTGCCGGTATTCTCGCCAACCTGACTCCCAAAACCTTGGATTTCACTTTTTGGGTTTGGGTGATCTTTATCTATTATATTCTGGCAACCATGCTTCCCATCGACAAAATCATCGGGAAAATTTATCCGGTCTTTGGATTTGCCTTGCTGTTCATGGCTGTAAGCCTGATCATTTCACTGATAGTCAAAGGATATAGCATTCCGGAGCTGACAGCCGACAATTGGCAGAACTTTCATTACAACAAAGAAAATCTGCCTATTTTCCCCATGTTGTTTATTACCATAGCCTGCGGTGCCATATCCGGTTTCCATGCCACGCAATCGCCCCTGATGGCCCGTTGTATAAAAAATGAAAAAGAGGGCCGACGGGTTTTCTACGGGGCAATGGTTATCGAGGGGGTCGTGGCCCTTATCTGGGCTGCAATCAGCATGAGCTTTTTCGGAGGCATACGGGAACTGGGTGAGGTGATAGTCGCACAAAAAGGGAATGCAGCTTGGGTGGTCAATGAGATCGCCAACTCCCTGCTGGGAAAATATGGAGCTGTACTGGCCCTGCTGGGTGTTGTGGCAGCTCCGATTACTTCCGGTGATACAGCTTTCAGGGGTGCCAGGCTCATCGTCGGCGACTTGTTGAAGTTCAATCAAAAGCCAATAAAGAACAGGTTGATTGTTACGATTCCGCTATTCGCTGTGGGCTTTCTACTTACCCAAATAAACTTTGATGTGATCTGGCGCTATTTTGCCTGGTCTAACCAAACACTGGGTGCGGTTATTTTGTGGACCATCACGGTCTACTTGTTCCAGAAAAGAAAGGCGTACTGGCTCACCTTGATTCCGGCACTCTTCATGACCTCGGTAGTTTCAACCTACATCATGCTTGCTCCGGAAGGATTCTCTCTTCCCCAAACCATTTCATACGTGATCGGTTTAACAGTCACTGCCCTGTTTTTTGTAGTCTTTCAATTTTACAAAAGAAGACACAATAGAAGGCAATGAATATTGAATACCTTTTATCCGAACCTAAATTTACCCGTAATAAACCTTATAATGCTCCAGATATATTTGGACTATATTAGGACTATATTAGGACTATATACGGAGAAGCTCTGGAGCTTCTCCGTAAAAGTTCCGGAGATGTTCCGAAAAAATGCAGGAAAAGTTTCCTGAAAAGCTTCCTGAAATAACGCAATTTTAACACCTTCAAATATTTTATGAAGAAGTGGCTAGCTACAACTTTTTTTGTATGTTTGTGCCGTATTGAATAAAAAAGGTGAATTGCTCCATGAAAATCTCGTCGCAACATACCGGTCAGTTTGAGGAGATCTATCTTACCCACTACGCCCGAATGAAAAGATTCGCTGCGGAATACTTACTATGTGAGGAGGATGCTGAGAATATCGTGCAGGATGTGTTCATGGAGTTGTGGGAACAACAGTTTGTATTGATGTCGCACACCAATCTCTTTGCCTATCTTTTCACCGCCACTAAAAACCGCTGCCTCGATTTTCTCAGGCATAAAACCATCGTCAGGAGGACTGCCGAGATGTTGATGGATGAGCAGAACTTACAGTTAAAAATGAAACTGCAGTCACTGGAAGCATTCGATGAGAAAATTTTTTCGGAACCTAATATCGAATCTATTGTACAAAAAGCCATTGAAACACTGCCAGAGAAATGCCGCACAATATTCGTGATGAGCAAATTAGAAGGGAAAAAGCAAAAAGCCATCGCAGCAGAGCTTAATCTCTCCATCCACACCGTGGAAAGCCAGATGGCCATTGCACACAGGAAACTGAAAGAGGCGCTTCAAGATTATATTCCCCTCCTTATCTTTCTGCTTATTTAATTTTTTTGTTTTTTTTGGCGGTTTTTCTACTTTCGTTCGTTTTACATTTAAACAGCATATTGAATGGATGAGATCCTGCTAAAATATCTTCTGGGAGAGCTGGAAGAAACTGAACAAAGAGATCTGTTATGTCAAATGGCGGATGACCAGGCCCTATGTGCAGCCTATATACGAATGCAAAATATTTATGCCCTCACCCTATTGACACCCATCCATTCACAGAAGGATGAAGGAGTGAAGGGATTCAATGCCTTCGCAAATAGACTGCAGGCAAAAAGGAAAAAGAAGATAATTCGTTCCATGCTTCAGTATGCTGCCATATCTCTCCTGCTGATCGCTTCCACTTTCTTTGTGACACGTGCTTTATTCACTCAATCCACTGGTGTGCAAGAGTTGAATACCCTCTATGTTCCAGCTGGTCAACGGGCACAACTCACACTGCACGACGGCACCCAGGTCTGGCTTAACGCACAGTCTACCCTCACCTATCCCGCCCGGTTCACAGGGAAACGGAGGGAAGTAACGGTGGAGGGCGAAGCCTATTTCGATGTAGCGGAAAACCGGAAAAAGCCATTTGTGGTCAACACACAGCAGCTCGCCATGGAGGTGCTGGGCACCGAATTCAATGTATACAGTTATCCCGGTGCCAACTGTATCAAAACCGATCTATTGGAGGGCTCGCTGGCAGTTTCCAGTAAACTGTCGCCTAATGTAAAGATTACACTGAAACCCAATGAGCAGGTTATCGTAAAAGGGGAGAATATGTTTGTCGGAGAAATACAGAATTCCGATTATTTCCTCTGGAAAGAAGGTATTTATACATTTGAAAATGAACGGCTTTTAGACATTCTAGAAAAACTTCAACTTTACTACGATGTAACGATCATTGTCAAAGACCCTGAAATATTCAACGTGCGTTATACCGGAAAATTTCGCCAACGCGATGGAATTGACGAAATCCTGAGGATAATTCAAAAAATACAAAAATTCGATATTGAAAAAAATAGCGAAACGAATACCATCACATTGACAAAATAAATTTACTAACTCTAAAAACATATGCCTATGGGAGAAACGTCAAATAAAAAAAGCGATAAGTGCGCCAACACCTATCGCTCAAAATAAAGTAAACACTCAACAACAAGTCTAAGTTATTCACTTTAAACACACAAATGTATGAAAATAAACACTTCATCTGATCACTTTTTGATAAAAAAAAGTGACTTTAAAGATTTATTTAAGATCATGAAAATCTGCATATTTCTATTGTTTGTCTTCACATTCCAAATGATGGCAACAAATACAAATGCCCAGGATGCTATAATTGAATTGAGATCCAACTCTGTGACCGTTGATCAGCTGATCAGTGAAATTGAAAAACAGACTGATTATCTGGTCGTCTATAGCAATCGCGAAGTAAATACCTCGCGCACGGTAAACCTGAAAAATCAGTCGGATAAAGTTTCAGAATACCTGAACCAAGCATTCCATGGGACTGACATCGGTTACGATTTTGAGAAAAATTACATAGTTCTTTCGAAAAAGGCTGAAGAAACCGCTAGTATTCTTACAAATTTGGCGCAAACTGTTCAACAGCAAGGTAAAACCGTGAGAGGTACCGTTACCGATTCAAACGGGGCACCCGTTATTGGAGCTACAATTGTTGTAAAAGATAATCCTTCTCACGGTACTATTACTAATATTGATGGAAATTATTCTTTGTCAAATATTAATGAGACAATAACACTCATGTTTTCATTTATAGGTATGAGAACACAAGAGATTGTAGTTGGAGATCAAACGATCATAAATATAACAATGGAAGAGGAAGCTATAGGACTTGAAGAGGTGGTCGCAATTGGTTATGGATATATAAAGAAAAGTGATCTTACCGGTTCTGTTTCTTCTATTAAGGGTGATAGAGTTAGTGCATTTCCAACAACTACGTTGAGTCAGTCACTTCAAGGTCGAGCAGCTGGTATGCAAGTTCAACAAAATTCAGGTGCACCTGGAAGCACAATGCAAATAAGAATTAGAGGAACAAATTCTATTCAGGGAAGTAATGAGCCTTTATGGATTATTGATGGATTTCCAGGAAATGAAAGTCTTCTAAATCCTGCCGATATTGAAAGTGTGGAAGTATTAAAAGATGCATCAGCTACAGCAATCTATGGTTCTAGAGGTGCAAATGGGGTTATAATTGTAACTACTAAACAAGGTAAAGAAGGACAGACTAAGGTTGAATATTCTGGGAGTTATAGTGTGCAATCATTAGCAAAAAAACAAGATATGATGAATGCTAAAGAATATGCACAACTCTATAATATTTACACCAAAGAGGAACAAGGGAGTGAATATTTTACTTCAGAGCAAATTAATAGTTATGGCGAAGGTTATGATTGGCAAGATATTGTATTCAGAAAGGCTCCCGTTAATAATCATTCTGTAAATATTACAGGAGGTAATAATAAAACTAGATTTTCTTTGGGAACTAGTATTTTTGATCAGGATGGAATTATACAAGCTAATGATTATAGGAGAATAACACTAAGAAGCAATATCGATCATCAGATAAGTAATATTTTCTCGGTTTCTTATAATGTTATTATGAATCGTACCGATATAAATTCAATTGACGAAAATGGTATTGTTCGCTGGACACTAACAGCCCCACCTACACATGGGCCATATGATCAAAATGGAAATTACACGAGGTTGAATACTGTTTTCCCATTTAGTCCTGATGATTTAGGGAATCCTGTAGCACATTTTAATGAAATATCGAGAAAAAGTTATTCTAATAACATAATGACTAATCTTGCTCTAACGATTATACCATTAAAAGATTTGTCTATAAAAATTTCAGGAAATGTTTCTAATTCCGATTCTCGATCGGATACATATACAAGTGTAAAGATGCCTCAATCGAATTCGGCAGCTAGTATAGGAACAAGTAACTCTCTTTCTTATAATTTGGATAATATCATAACATATAAGAAAGTAATTAATTTAGATCATAGTATAAATTTCACTGGTGCAATTACTTACGAAAATAGTAAATTCAAAAATTTAGGTGCTTCAGGAACTGGCTTTTTAAGCGATGTAACTGAGACTTACAATTTAGGCTCAGCTACTAATTTTGGAGTTCCATACACTTCTTTTTCTGAATGGTCTTTATTATCATATTTGGGTAGAATAAACTATTCTTATAGGGATAAATATCTATTAACTATGTCAGTTCGTGCAGATGGATCTTCACGTTATAGCAAGGGTGATAAATGGGGTACATTCCCTTCTGCAGCTTTGGCATGGCGTTTTACACAGGAGGAGTTTATGAAAGATTTATCGGTAATATCGAACGGCAAATTTAGACTTGGATATGGTAAAACAGGAAGCACTGCGATAAGTCCTTATTATACAATGGATATGCTGTCTTCGGGAAAAGTTGCATTGCAAGATGGTTTATATACGTTTTTCGCACCAGGTACACGTTTACCAGCAAATTTAAAATGGGAAACCACTTCACAATATGATATAGGTTTAGATTTAGGTTTTCTAAATAATAGATTTAGATTGACAGCAGATTATTATATTAAAAATACCAAAGATTTATTGAATACTGTACAGTTACCACTTTCACTGGGATATATTACTACAATACAGAATATTGGAGAAATTCAGAACAAAGGATTTGAAATTCAGCTAGATGCTGATTTAATAGATAATGAATTAAAGTGGGATGTTTCTGCAAATATTGCATTTAATAGAAATAAAGTGATTTCGTTGTATGGGGGTCAGGATATAAAGGGTTCAATATATTCGGTTACAGTTGATAACAGCTATATTAATTTGCTTAGAGAAGGTAAACCTTTAGGTGCATTTGTTGGATATTTGTATGATGGTTTTGATGATGAAGGACATTTCAAATATAAAGATCTAAATGATGATGGAAAATTAGACGATGAAGATAGAACTTGGATTGGAGATCCGAATCCTAACTTTATTTACGGATTGAACTCAAATCTTTCGTGGAAGAATTTTAATTTAAGTTTATTCTTTCAAGGTTCTCAAGGAAACGATATCCTTTGTTTAAGTTATCTGCATCATAATTTCCTTTATTATCAAGGATTCAATACATTGAGCGAGGTACTTTATGATCATTGGACGCCTGATAATCCAAATGCAACTTATCCTAAGATTGATTACAGTTTATCTCCCAAATATTCAGATCAATTTGTTTTTGATGGTTCATATTTAAGGTTAAAGAATATTGAGTTGGGGTATAATATACCAATTGACAGAAGTGGTAAGAATTGGATTCAAAGTGCATATATTTATATGAGTGGTCAGAATTTGTTAACTATTACTAGTTACCCTTGGTGGGATCCTGAAGTTAATTCGAAGGGTGGTAGCAATTCAATTAATCAAGGAATAGACTACTACTCTTATCCAACTTCAAAAGGCTATACATTTGGTGTCAAATTAACTTTTTAAAAATAATGTGTATCATGAAGAAAATAATATATATAATCGGAATTGCATTATTTGTTTCAGCTTGTGCTGATAGTCTTCTTGAAGAAAATCCAAAAGCGATTGCAACTGAAACTTTTTATAATACAGCAGCAGAAGTTGAGGCTGCAATTAATGCTGTATATTATAACGTAGGTGTTTCTCAATTAACAAATGAAATTAATATATTAGAGCCATTAACTGATTATAGTTATGGAAAAGGTTCATTGTCATACTTAAATGATTATGTGGGGTATAGTCCGGCAAATATGACCAATATGGGGTATTTGTGGCAAGCATACTATTTGATGATCAGAAATGCAAACTTAGTAATACTTAATACACCTAATGGAACTGAAACGACAGAGGATCAGAAAAAGCGATATGTTGCGGAAGCTCGTTTTTTAAGAGCTCATGCATATTTTCATTTGGTCAGATTATGGGGGCCGATTCCATTGAGAACGGAAGAAAATATGAAAGATATTGATATTGCAAGAAGTTCAATTGATGAGGTATACAATTTAATTATAAGTGATTTATTGGTTGCGGAATTAAATTGTCCTGATACTCCAAGGTTGCTAGGCACTCCTTCGAAACTAGTTGCAAAGACTATGTTAGCAGATGTGTATTTGACTACTGGAAATTGGAGTTCTGCTAAAGAAAAGGCAGGAGAAGTAATTGATTCTGGAAATTTTTCTTTAGTTGAAATTGAAAAAGTAGAAGATTTTGAAAAAATCTATGGAGCTGAATTACTTACGAGTTCAGAAGAAATATTTTACCAAAAATTCACTCGAGATTATGGGAATAATATATTAACATTCATGCATTATCCTGGAGATGGATACAAGCCGTATGGTGCATCCTATTTTTCTCATTACACCTTTGGTAGTAATCTGTTCTTTAAAAATTGGGATAATGATGATTTAAGAAAACAGAATAACTTCTATAAAAAAGATATAGCTTTAGGTGATGATACTTATTTATATAAAAAATTCATCGACCCTAATGGTTATAACAATTCACCAAATGATTGGCCTTATTATAGGTATCCTGAAGTTCTATTGATTTACGCAGAAGCTGATAACCGAATCAATAAAGGTCCCACTTCAAAAGCTATGGAATATTTAAATATGGTACATAGAAGAGCTTATGGTTACCCCTCAACACAACCTTCTCCTATAGATTTCAACATTAATGATTATAATGAAGAATCATTTTTCGAATTAGTATTAATGGAGAAAGCCTATGAGACATTTTTTGAAGCTAAAAGGTGGTTTGATCTTAAACGCACTAATAAAACAGCTCAAGTTATAAAACAAGCGTTTAATATCGATATGGATATAAATATGCTGTTTTGGCCTATCCCTACTGGTGAGCTAAGTTATAATAAATTAATGGATCAAAATCCTGGATATTGATTCAGGATAAAATATTAGAGTTTAAAAAGTATGCGTTCAAGAAACTTTATTGATTGAGCGCATACTTTTTAAGAATATATGAGCCATCTTAATTATATCTAAATAAATTTTATCATGAAGTATTACTTAGTTTTTCTTATAATATATGTCTTTGGGTTATTCACTACAAAATGCAATTCACAAATTAACAATAATTCAAGGCAACCTATTAATGGTATAGAGTTCGATTATTCTTCAGTTAATATATTAGAGAAAATTAATGAGGCATGGCAGGTTTCTTGGGATCGGTTTTATCATCCCAAAACAAATCAGTTTTATGATTATTTAGTTAGTTATGAAAAAGGAAAAGAGTTAACACACTTACCCACTGCAGAAGAGGTTGCTAATTTATATCCTAATCATAATGGTTATGATACTGGAATGGAGGACTGTATGATCTCTGCCGGTATTATGCTTTGTATGATTATTGATAAGTATTATGCAACTAAAGATGAGGAGCTTAAAAAAAATGCATATGAAGTGTTTAAAGGTATAGAAAAGTCCACGAGTGCTCATGATAGTAAAGGTTTTGTTGCTCGTGGAGTTTGCGTTGAAGATTCTAAAAGTATATATATAGGTTCTTCGAGAGATCAAATTACGCATGCGGTATATGGACTCTGGCATTATTACCATAGCCCTCTCTCTTCAAGTGAAATAAAAAATGAGATTGGTGGGATACTTTCCTCAATAGCTAATAGAGCAGAACAAAATGTAGTTCCATCTAATAACTATAATTTCTTAAGGGCTGATGGTACACCGGATAACCTTTTAAAAATGTGGGAAAATGATGGTCATGAAGTAGCTCGTTTACCCATGATTTATGCTGCTGCTTGGGAAACAACAGGAGAATTAAAATATTTTGATCTATATCAAAAGTATATAGTTGAAGCTGTTAAAGAGTCTTTTATAGATGTGTCTAAAGTAAATTCATGGGCATTACTGCAAATGCAGTCATCTTTTGAACTTTTAATTTCTATTGAAAAAGATCCAGATTTAAAAATGCAGATGGCTAAAATTATGCAAATGGTTTCAAAAGAAGCAGAAGTTCGTGTTAGAACTGCTAACAATAATACATCAAAGTATGATTTAACAATGGTTGCTACTGATTGGAGAAATGGAGGAGGAATTAAATGGGACAGTGAATATCGTCATATGTGGTATAGTATAAGAGAGGTTGGAGAGGCAGCATTAATGCAACTTTTAGACGAAAACCATTCTTTTTCTAAAGAGCAGGAGTCGTTGCTATTTCAGACAATTGCCAAAATAGATTATAACAAGGTCTCAACCTCTGGTATTTTTTATCTTCAAGGAGCCTATTGGAAAGGCAAACACAGAGAGTTATTTTAATTTTTTGCAAATTCAATTTATAATATTATGATAAGAATCTTAAACTTCTCACTTATAGGTGTTTTAATTATAACTTTAGGTGTTTCACTATACTCATGTCAGAAAAATACTCAACCCGAGAAAGAATCAGAATTAGACAAAATAAATAAGGCGTGGGAAGTAACATGGGAACGTTTTTATCATCCCAAGACTAATCAATTTTATGATTATTTGATTAGTTATGAAAAAGGAAAAGAATTATCATATTTACCAACAGCAGAAGAAATATCTCGCTTATATCCTAATGATTGCGGATATGGAACTGGTATGGAGGACTGTATGATTTCTGCTGGTGTTATGCTTTCTATGATTGTTGATAAGTATGATGTTACAGAAAATGATGATCTAAGAGAATATGCTCATAACGTATTTAAAGGTATAAAGCTTTCAGCAACTGCGCACAATATTCATGGCTTTTTAGCTCGAGGTGTATGTGTGGAAGATGGAAAAAGTACATATATATGTTCTTCAAGGGATCAATACACTCATGCTGTTCATGGACTTTGGAGATATTATCATAGTCCATTATCTAATTCTGAAACAAGAATAGAAATTGGTGAAATTTTAGCTGCAATTGCAGATAGGATGGAGAGTTTTGTAATTCCGACGAATGATTATAGTTTCATGAGGGCAGATGGTACGCCTGATGTTAGAGGAATATCAAAAATGTGGAATGTGAAAGGTCATGAAGCAGCAAGACTTCCTATGATATATGCAGCTGCATGGGACGCCACAGGAGAGAAAAAGTATTATGAGTTATATAGAAATTATATAGAAAGCTCAGTTGAACAATCTTTTAATATTGAAGACGGAACACCTACATATTCATTTTTACAAATGCAATGTTCATTTGAGATTTTAATTGCGTTAGAAGAAAATAATGAATTGAAAGACAAAATGAAAGAAATAATGAAAATGACTTCTGATAGAGCTGTAAATCGTGCTATTAATGCCCACAATAATGCATCAGAACTCGACTTAACAATGCTCACAACAGATTGGAGAGATGGAAAGGGACTCGACCCGAAGGAAGATTATAGGAAAGTTTGGTATAATAGTAGAGAAAGTGGAGAAGCCGCCTTGGCACAATTAATGTGTACATATAAGACTATAGAAGAAGATCAGATTTCATTATTATTAGAAGCAATAAATAGATTAGATTATAATAAAGTTTCCTCATCTGGTATTTTTTATCTTCAAGGGGCATATTGGAAAGCCCGAAAACATCAAATTCTTCAAGAATAAGTCACTTGAACTTTTGTGTATTTTTCATACATTTGTATGTAATAGTTCAGACTTGATCTGACAGTGGGCATTTTTTATTTTATGACTCCAAAGCCATGAGTCTTGTACCCGTGGAGCCTGGCAATTACTACCTCATGGATAAGGGGTACGTGAATTTCAAGCAGTTGTTCAGCCTCTTTCATCGCCAGCGGGCCTTCTTCGTTACAAGGGCCAGGGACAACATGAAGTATGAGGTGGTGGAAGAGCATCTACGGAACCAGCCAGAATGTAGTCTTCTCGCAGATATGGATTGCCATCTGCGTTTACCTGCTGCTTGCTATTACCAAGAAGTTGTTCCATGTTGATCAAGAATTTTATATTTTATCGTCCGTCATCGGGAAAGTATTCTTTGAGAGGAAGCCCTTAGGAAAACTGTTTGTTAAACCAAAATGTCCGATGAATGATTCCGATTCAGATCAACTGAACCTATGGGAAAATTTCTTCAGACAGTAGTGCTATCTTTGAATTATTGTAAAAGGAAAAATGCAATATTTTTTATCATGCAAAACGTTCAGAAGGCCAATATTGAATCATAACTTAAAAATAAATAATAATTTTACTCGTATGAAAAATAATAAAATTACATCTGAAAAGTTCTCAAGAAGAGAATTTCTTGGAACCTCAGCTTTGGTCACAGCAGGAACATTACTCTCACCTTTGCTGTCATTTGGAAATAATTCTAGCAAAGCAAAAGGAAATGTATCAAAAGAAAAACCAGACTCACGATTTGCAGGAGTACAGATCGGTGCGATCACTTATAGCTTCCGCGACCTGGACGGAGGATTAGAAGCGACCCTTAAAGCTTGTATCGATGCGGGACTAAATTCTGTGGAACTAATGGGTACAAATGTAGAGGATTATCTTGGTGCCCCGAAAAATCCGGTAAAGCGCTATCCTAATCAAAAAAATCCATTTACAGAGGAAGAAAAACGCACCGTTGAACAATATAATAGTCAACTGAAGGAGTGGAGAAAATCGAATGGAACGGTGAAAGAGTACGCTCAACTACGAAAAAAATTCAATGATGCCGGGGTGAATATCCATATATACAAATGGATAGCTGGTGAAACTGAAAACGAACTCGACTATTCCTTTAAAATAGCCAAGGCATTGGGTGCTATTGGCATAACAGCCGAGTTGAATGATACGAATGCTCGCTTAATGGGTCCTGTGGCAGAGAGTAACGGAATGCTTGCAATATTTCACAACCATCTACAATATGGAGAACCGGGATTTAATGCCGACAAATTTCTTGCCTATTCTCCTGCGAACAGACTAAATTTTGATATCGGCCACTATTTTGGTTCTACAGGTTTGAATCCAACAGACTTTATACGCAATTATCATGACCGCATCGCAAGTATTCATTTAAAAGATAAAACTGGTCTTAACAACCCTACGCTGAAGAATACGAACATGGTATGGGGACAAGGAGAGACCCCCCTCGCCGAAGTTCTTCATTATGTACGAGATCAAAAATTACCGATTTATTGTGATATTGAATTGGAATATCCTGTAAATGCGTGGTCTACATCTGTTAAAGAGGTAAAAACTTGTAAAGAATATTGTAGACAAATTTTGATATAGGAATTTTACGGGACAACAATAAAAAAAATAATTTATTTTACTCCTTACTTAGGTTCACTTATTAATTCCCAATCAGGCACATAATTTCATTTGTAGCCTGATTGGGAATTAATAAGCAGACACTAAATATCAAATAGTTGGATAGAATCTATCATTTTTGCGATGAACCTAATCAATCTCATGAGGAATATACAATCATTGCCCTACGGGAGTTTATCGGTTACCATTCACTCAACGAATTGATTCTACCTACCTATTACCTGTCACATATCTTCATTGCCTGTTCGGTACTGCTCCGGCAACCCCGACAAAAAAATGTCGCAGACCATTGATATTTGCCTTGGTTATATCTGTAAATTTTCGTAAATTTGAGATATAAATTCCTCGTATACCTCGTGGTGGATCGGTCTTCTGAAAGAAGATCAATATCTCTACCGCAAATACAACAAGGGAAATAATGAGAGATGAGATCAATGTGATGCTCGCTGCCGCCACATGCAACTTTAAAGGAATGACGACCTGAGCAGGCAACTTGACCCTATCAGGAGGGATATAATTTTACAATTAAAAGCAAGTTGGGGCTTTTTAAGGAGCCACTAAAAATACCTTCGAAAATGAAAATAACACTTCTTTTATTAGCTCTCTGCCTCACCCTCTTCAGCAGCGAGGCACAAAACCCGCTACAGCAGGAAGGGAGCCGCTTTCCACAAAAAGAGCGAACTGTCCGAATTATGAGTTACAATATCCATCACGGTCAGGGGATGGATGACAAAATGGACATCGAACGGATTGGGAATTTGATCATCGACGCACAACCTGAGGTGATCGGGCTGCAGGAGGTGGACAGCATGGTCAACCGGAGCGGCAACATCGACATCATGCAACTGCTTTCGGCGCAAACAGGCATGTATGCCACCTTCGGCTACTCTATCCTGCACGACGGGGGAAAGTATGGCAATGGTATGCTTACCCGGGAGAAACCGCTCTCAGTTAATAAGATTGCCCTGCCCGGAGCAAGTGAAGCCCGCACGGCACTCATTGTGGAGCTAAACAAATATGTGGTGATCAATACCCACCTCTCCCTCGATGAAGCGGAGCGGATAGAATCTGCTAACATCATCACAGCGTGGGCAAAGAGGTACGAAAAGCCGGTTTTCCTTCTCGGAGACCTGAATGCCACCCCGGACTCACCGCCATTGGAGATACTGAAAAAAGAATGGCAGATACTTTCCAATCCCAAACAGCCGACCCATCCTTCCCTCAACCCAGCGAAAACCATCGATTATGTGCTGGGATATGTGACAAATGGACAAACCTACGCAAAGCACAATGCGCAGGTGATCGATGAGCAGCTGGCATCCGACCACCGGCCTTTATTTGTGGACATACGCTTGAAAACTCCTGCAACGGAGGTGATGCGAACCATCCCTTACCTGCAAAACCCGGGTAAAGATGAAATGACTGTGATGTGGCTTACCCATGTTCCTGCACGAAGCTGGGTGGAATATGGTACCGATCCGAAGAATATGAAAAGAGCCCGTGCCATGCTCGAAGGAGTGATGGTAGCAAACAACAAAATTCATCGTGTGCAGTTGAAGGATCTTCAGCCCGACACGAAATATTATTACCGGGTAGTCTCTCAGGAAATAACCCGATACGCAAGTTATTACAAAGAGTTTGGCGATACCGTCCGCTCTGATATCAAATCATTCACCACCTGGAGCGATCAGAAACGTGATTTCCGGGTGATTGTCTACAATGACCTCCACAGTAATATGCGGATGTTCGAGAAGCTACACGACTACGTGGACGACAAACCCTACGACCTGGTAATCTTTAACGGTGACTGCTTTGATGATGTCGAAGTGGAAAACGATATCCTGAACAGACTTCTCGTCTACACACCACGCATAAAAAGTGATGAGGTACCCTCTATCTTTATCCGGGGAAACCATGAAACAAGGGGGGAATACTCGCTGCACCTGTGGGATTACCTTGGAAGGATGGGGGGCCATTCTTATAGTGCCTTTTCGCTGGGAGACACCCGCTTTGTACTGCTCGACTGTGGGGAGGATAAACCGGACGATCACACGGTCTATTACGACATGAATGATTTCACCCAGCACCGGCTCAATCAGGCCGCGTTCCTAAAGGAAGAGCTGAAGTCGAAAGCTTTTACCCATGCCAACAAACGCATCCTCATTCACCATATCCCCATATTCGGGGTGAACCCCGAGAGTTTCTCACCCTGTTCCGATCTCTGGATACCCGTACTGGAAAAAGCACCGTTTACTGTCTCCCTCAACGGACATACCCATCGTTTTCGGGTAATAGAAAAAGAAGAGTCCGACAACCCCTTCCCCGTCATCATAGGGGGAAACAACAGAGAACCAGATGGCACGGTGATGGTGCTCGAAAAGAAGGGGGATAAACTCACCCTTCAGGTGATAAATGCAGCCGGGGAGACATTACTGGATAGAAAACTTTAAATCGTTCAATTATGAAAAAGTTTATCCTTCTTTCACTTTCCATATTTGTGTTACTGCAGGCAAAGGCACAAGAAAAAACCAATGAATTGGACACAATACTGCCGATTAGGGGACTGGCCATTGCTGCTCCCGATGTTGCACACCTCGATCTGTTCCTGAAGTTTATCGAAGAGGAGCTGGCTCCGGCACATTTTAATTTGCTTATCTTGCGCGTCGACTGGAATTATGCCTATGAAAGTCATCCTGAACTGAGTGATTCCAATCCGCTAACCAGGGCAGAGGTGAAAAAGATTGTAGCGGTGTGCAAACAAAATGGCATCCAGATAGCCCCACAAGTGAATCTGCTGGGACACCAGTCGTGGGCAAAAACTACCCATGCCCTGCTGCGTTCATATCCCGAATTCGATGAGACACCTCATGTGAAAACCGAAGACTATACGGATTGGCCCAATCCCGATGGCTTATACTGCAAGAGCTATTGCCCTTTGCATCCCGGCGTTCACAAGGTGGTCTTCGAAGTGATAGATGAACTGTTGGATGCTTTCGAGACCCCCATTTTGCATGCAGGAATGGACGAGGTCTTTTATATTGGAGATGATAAATGTCCGCGTTGTGGCGGACTCGACAAAGCCGAATTGTTTGCAGGCGAAGTCACTAAAATAAGAAATCACCTGGCTCAAAATGGGCGCAGGCTGATGATCTGGGGCGATCGCCTGATCGACGGAAAAACTACTGGCATCGGGGAGTGGGAGGCGAGCATGAACAACACACACCGCGCCATCGATATGATTCCGAAAGATGTATTTATCTGCGACTGGCATTATGAGCGTGCAGAACCAACTGCCGCCCTTTTTGCCATGAAAGGATTCGATGTGGCCTCCTGCCCCTGGAAAAACACCAAAGTAGCGCAGCAACAACTTGCCGATATGATTGGCTGGCGCGAGAATGCCAACCCCGGATTTGCCCATCGCTTTCAGGGAATCATCGCCACTGTTTGGTCAGGAGCCGATAACTTCCTGCAAAGCTATTACAATCCGGAAACTTATCGGGAAGAGACATCAGAGGCTGTCACAATCAAGACCTTGATGGAGGAATACAAGCGATTGGATTAGGGCCACGTTGTATAGGGTTTCTTCTTCAGCATGGAGTTGTAGTACCGCACGTCGCCGGTCACCTCCGCGCCGATCCATTCCGGTTTGTCAAAATGGTCGTTCTCGTTCAACAGCTCAACCTCAGCCACGACCAAGCCTTGGTTTTCACCATAAAACTCATCCACTTCAAAGGTAAATCTCCCCACGTTCACTTCGTACCGTGTTTTGTGGATAACCCCTGGTTCGCATATCTGGAGCAGCTCCTCGGCCTCCTCGACTGGAATCTCTTTTTCCCATTCGTAACGCGACGTTCCACTCTCATTGCACTCCCCTTTGATGGTGATATACCCCTTATCGCCTTTTATCCGGACTCTGACAGTACGCTCCGGAACAGAAGAGAGGTACCCCTGGGTTATGCGTGTCCGTTTCACTGACTCCTCTTTGTAAGCGTCAGAGGTGACCAAAAATTTTCTTTCTATCTCCTGTGCCATAATTTGTTTGCAATCCTGAATTTGTTTGCAATCCTATCAGCAGGTTACGATCTACCAATTATTGGTGATGCTCCATGAGAGCTTTACGCAACATGAATTATTTATGCAACGTTCGGTCCATAAAGATAAAAAAACATTCGCAATGCCAATCAAGGGAATGGATGAACAAGAGCTGAATTACAGATTATTTTGTTACTTTTGATTTGTTGGTGAATAATCGATATCATCTATGCAAAAAACATGTTTAATGGGGCTGATTCTCTTTTGTAATTGGCATATCATGCAGCCTCAGGAAAAGGATATTCAGCTCAACTCCGGCTGGCAGGCCAAGCAGGCCACTGAATTAACGGAAGATGGATGCCTGATTTCTTCTCCCGATTATCCTTGTGTGGGTTGGATGGATGCCGTAGTTCCAGGGACGGTGCAAACAACCTTGTTGCACAATGAGCTGATCCCCGACATGTTTTACGGGATGAACAACGAAAAGATTCCCGACATCCACGATGTGGGCGCTGCATTTTACACATACTGGTTCCGCAACCAGTTCAAATTACCACCCTTGAAAGAGGGACAACAAGTCTGGCTGAAGTTGCGGGGCGTAAACTACACTTCCGATGTTTTCCTGAATGGGAAAAGGATCAACAACGACACCCACTCGGGCATGTTCCTGCGACAAAAATACCGAATCACTCCTTTCCTGAATGATACCACCGATAACCATCTGGCAGTGATCGTTTATCCCCCCGATCCTGTGGGAGAGGACAACGGCGGACAGGGCGGCGATGGCATGATTGCCCGATCAGTCACACAACATTTTACGGCCGGGTGGGACTGGATTTGCGCCATTCGTGACCGCAACACGGGCATCTGGGATGAGGTCGCCATCGAAATAACCGGCCCGGTAGATATCCGTGATCCGTTTGTAAAAACAACAGTCCCCGGCGTTCGCTTTCCAAATCAAAACCAACCACCTGCCTATGTCTCTATTTCTACCGATTTGGTCAACGCAACAAACGAAGATCAGTCGGGCAGGCTCACTGCTACCATCGGCGGCAAAGAAAGCAGCATCCTCCTCAAGGTGAAAGCCGGGAAAACGCTGAAAGTGGAGCTGCCTGAAATCGAGATGAAAAATCCGCAACTGTGGTGGCCCAATGGTGTGGGAGGACCTCACCTGTACCCGTTAAAACTAATTTTCACACAAGATCGGGAGATATCCGACAGTGAGATGGTAAACGTGGGCATCAGAGAAACCGGATCCTACTTTGATGAAGAGAGCGGGGGACGGGTATTTCTCGTGAACGGGCAAAAGGTCTTCATCAAGGGAGGCAACTGGATCGCCTACGATGCCCTGCTCCGCTTGTCGCCCGATCGCTACAATGCCGAAATGCGCATGCATGCAGAGATGAACATGAACATGATTCGCGTCTGGGGAGGCTCCATGACCGAGCGCCCGGAGTTCTACGACGCCTGTGACAAATATGGGTTGCTGGTATGGCAGGACCTGTGGATTTCGGGCGACGGGAACGGTCGCTGGGAGGACCCGAAGAAAAAAGAGTCCCGCGAACGCCGACGCGCATACCCCGACCATCACACCCTCTTTCTGACATCTGCCATCGATCAGATCAAGATGCTCCGCAATCATCCCAGCCTCTACCTCTGGTGCGGCGGGAATGAGTTTACACCACCCGAGGATATCAACAAAAAGCTCAAGGAACAGATTATTCCAGAATATGACGGCACTCGTTACTATCTCGAAGAGTCCGTCTCCGACAGTCTCCTCCGCAACACCATCGGAGGACTCGGTGATGGCCCCTACGGCATCCAGGACCCCTTGCGTTTTTTTGTGACACCCTCTTATCCTTTCAATCCTGAAATTGGTTCAATCGGCATGCCCAACGTGGAGACCATGCGCAGGATCATGAATGAAGACGATCTTACACCCCCGGTCAAGGACCGTCCCAATGCCGTATGGACATACCACAAATATATTGGTTATGGCAATACCATTGACCGCTTGGGAGCCATCGAAGGAATCGACGACTTCTGTAAAAAAGCTCAACTGGTGAACTATGAGCAATACCGTGCACTGCAGGAGGGTTTCAACGCAGGAATGTGGAGCCAATATACCGGCATGCTGGTATGGAAAAATCAAAATCCATGGACAGCCTTGCGCGGCCAACTCTACGATACCTTTCTCGATCAAACGGGCGGCTTTTACGGCTTCCGTCATGGCGCAAAACCACTCCATCTACAGCTGAATCTGAACGACTCATGCATGATGGTGATCAACCAAACGACGGCAAATATTCCAGACCTCATCGCAGAAGCAACGCTGTTTAATCTGCATGGCCACGACATGGGGCAGGTGCGTTACACCGTACAGGTCGCAGCCAATAGCAAGGTAAATGCAGGCCGACTTTTCTCAGGTGCCAAACCAGAAGGATTTTATTTTGTGCGCCTCAGCCTGAAAGATCAGCAAAACAGGGTATTGGATGAAAACCTATACTGGCTAACAAATAATGATGCAGATTGGCAGCAGTTGCAACAGCTGAGACCAGTCAAACCGATCCTGAAAACCAGAAAAGAAGATACAGGGAGAATAACAGCTACAGTCAGCAATCCTACCGATGAGACTGCTTTTTTTATCCGATTGAAAGTGAACGACAAAAAGCAGAATGTGCTGGCACTTCCGGTTTTTTTTGAGGATAACTACTTTACGCTTTTCCCGGGAGAAAAAAAGGAAGTCTGGATCGATATCTCTCAACTTCCTGAAAACACAGATCCCAATGACCTGCTTTTTGAAGCAGAAGCTTTTAACAGTACAGCTGGCTACAATAATGCAGACTCCTGAAGAACAGATTTTAAACTGACACTAAAAAAATAAAACGATGAATAAAAAATTGATTATTGTCGCTCTGTGCTCTTTGATGGCATACGGAATGCATGCACAGAAGCTCACTTTCAACAAGGAAGGTACATGTAAAATAGTACAGTTTACCGACATCCACTACCAGAATGGGAATCCCAAATCGGACACCGCCCTGTTGCTAATAAACAGAGTATTGGACAAGGAGAAACCCGACATGGTGGTTTTTACAGGTGACATTGTGACCGGAAAACCGGCAAAAGAGAGTTGGGATGCCCTCACAAAACTGGTCATCGACCGCAAAATACCCTTCGCGGTGACACTGGGAAACCACGACCATGAACAGGATGTGACAAGGGAAGAGATTGCCCGCTTTGTCACTGCTTATCCCTTTAACCTGAACACACCTGCTGTTCCCGGCGTCCCGGGAGTAATGAACGACGTAATTCCCATTTACAGCAGCCAAAATCGGTTAAAAGTAGCCGCCCTTATTTACTGCTTCGACTCAGGCGCCTACTCCACCATCGATGGGGTGAAGGGCTACGGTTGGATTACATCCGGTCAGATAAACTGGTACAAGGCACAAAGCCTGCAACAGACGGTGCAAAATAATTTTAATCCCCTGCCTGCACTGGCTTACTTTCATATACCCCTGCCCGAATATCGTCAGGCACTGAATGACGAGAAAAACAGCCGGCTTGGCGTCAGGCTAGAAGATGAATGTGCACCGGAACTCAACTCAGGCATGTTCCTGGCCATGCGGGAGATGCGGGATGTGATGGGCACATTTGTCGGCCACGATCATGTGAACGATTATCTCGTGAGTTATCATGATATTGCGCTGGCCTACGGCTGCTTCAGTGGCTGGAAAACAACCTATACACCACAAATGAACGGAGCGCGCGTGGTGGTACTCAGTGAAGGCAAACGCCAATTCGACACCTGGCTGCACCTACTGGATGGAACTATACGCTATAAGGTCACCTTCCCCATGTCAGAATAATAAAAGAAGGGAATTTATCTCTTAATAAAGAAACGAATATGAAGCTGACCAGCATTGCTGCCGGATTTACCCTTACAGCATTCACACCGCTCTATGCACAACAAAAACCCAATGTAGTTTTTATTGTAGCGGATGATTTAGGCTACGGAGACCTGAGCTGTTACGGACAGGAGAAATTCCAGACACCCCACATCGACCGGCTTGCATTGAGCGGAACCCGCTTTACCCGATCCTATTCCGGTACAACCGTGAGCGCTCCCTCACGTGCCAGTCTGATGACCGGGTTGCATACAGGGCACACCCCCGTCCGCGGTAACAAAGAGATGGAGCCGGAAGGTCAGTATCCGCTCCCCGCTAAAACCTTCACGTTGTTCCAGCTATTCAAAAATGCAGGGTATGCCACCGGAGCCTTTGGGAAATGGGGACTCGGACAGCCAGGCTCAACGGGAGACCCGAACAATCAGGGTGTGGATGTTTTTTTCGGCTACAACTGTCAGCGTATGGCTCACAATTATTACCCCGACCACCTATGGCACAACCAGACAAAGATAGAGCTCCCCGAAAATAGAAACGGCCAGTTCGGCACTTATGCACAGGATCTGATTCAGTCGAAGGCGCTGGAATTTATTGATAAGCAAAGCAAAAGATCCTTCTTCCTGTATGTGCCGATGGTATTACCTCATGCGGAACTGGTCGTGCCCGAAGACTCCATCATCCGGCAACTCAGAGGGCGTTTTGAAGAAATACCGTACAAGGGTGTCGATTCCGGTCCTCATTTCAGAAAAGGAGGGTATATGTCGCAAGAATATCCACACGCCACACATGCCTCCATGGTCAAACGAATCGATCTCTATGTGGGTCAGATCATCGATAAACTCAAAGAAACAGGCGTGTACGAAAATACGCTGATCATCTTCACCAGCGATAACGGCCCGCACTTTGAAGGGGGTGGTGACCCTGATTTCTTTAATAGCAACGGCATCTGTCGCGGTTATAAGCGTGACCTGTACGAAGGAGGAATCCGCGTGCCGACCATCATCTCATGGCAGAAAAAAGTGCCGGCCGGGAGAGAAAACAGCTTTCCTTTCGCATTCTGGGATTACTTACCCACATTTGCCCAGTTACTGAAGCAGAAAGCACCCACAGGTACAGATGGCATCAGCGTTCTCCCTACAATAATGGGGGAAAAAGGTCAAAAGAAACACGATTATTTTTACTTTGAATTTCAGGAACAGGGAGGCCGCCAGGCTATCATCCAGGGTGACTGGAAATTGCTCCACCTCGATGTCCGCAAGGGAGGAAGGTTCGAACTGTATAATCTTGCTTCCGACCCTTCGGAGAATCACAACCTGATCGCCCTTTTCCCATTGAAAGCAACCGAACTGAAAGAAATGATGAAAGCGGCCAGAACCGATCATCCCGACTGGCCTTTATTCTGAAAAGAAATATTCCAAACAAGAGATGTAATTTAACCACATGAAGGCCCATTTTATCACC
>ENA-UOOR01000959-UOOR01000959.1-fermentation-metagenome-genome-assembly--contig:-NODE-959-length-36740-cov-6.453510_pt1 | contig 36740 bp, 34 predicted proteins | sample MGYA00245780_ERZ724029 | MGnify/ENA primary metagenome ERZ724029 (study PRJEB28704, sample SAMN03018315) | fermentation metagenome | biome: anthropogenic terrestrial biome; feature: soil; material... | reverse complement strand
GGGCGCGGGCGCGCTCGGCGCAGGGACCGCGCCGAACATCTGTGTCGAATGCGCCGCGGGCTGCCCCGCGGGCGCCGCCACCGGCGGCGGGGCGCCGAAGAGCTGCGTCCCGACCCGCTGCCCCACGCCCTGGGCGGACGCCGGAGGAGCGCTCGGCTTCGGCGCCGGCGCCGGGGCCGCAGCGCCGGCTGGAGGCCTGGCGGTGAAGACCAGTCCGCAGCGCGTGCACTGCACCGGCGCCCCACTCGGTGGAATCAGCTTGTCGTCAAGGACGTAGACCGTCGCGCAACGCTCGCATGCAATCTGCACCTGTAGAACCCCTGCCTGACGAAGGAGAAGTTGAAATCTACACCGAACCAGACGGCGCCGGAACCAACGAGGGCGGCGGTCGCCCTACGGCCTGGAACGGCGACGATCGATCTCAATCCGCCGCGGTCCCGGGGGCCCGGGCGCCCTCGCCCCGCGGTGCGAGCGCGGCGCGGATCGCCTCGAGCTTCGCCGGGCCGATCCCCGGCACCTCCAGCAAATCGTCGATCGATCGCAGTCCGCCCAGCCGCCTGCGGGTCTCGACGATGCGCCGGGACAGGGTGGGCCCGATGCCCGGCAGTTGCTCGAGCTCGGCGGCGGTGAGCGCGTCGAGGTCGACCGCGAGACCGAGCGTGCGGCGGGCCCCGAGCGGCAACGGCCGGGAGCGCGGCGGGCAGCCCTCGCCGAGAAGCTCCCCGGGGCCGAGGTCGGGCTCGGGGCATTGGCAGGCGAGCGCACGCACCCGCGCCTCCTCGCGCGCCCGCTCGAGGCTGACGATGCGGGCCTCGCCGGCGAGCTCGATCCCGGCCAGCTCTTCGGCGAGCCTGACCGGCGCGGGGCGAACCAGGTGGCGCGCCAGCGTCCACCCGACCACGACCGCGAGCACCACCGCGAGCGCCCTCGCCCTGGCTCCTTTGCGTCGCTCCTCCACCCTCGTTGCCCCTTGCCTCGGATAGCTCGCCGCTGCGCCACGCTGGTGCTAGTCTGCCGCCCCTTCGGCGCAAGGAGGTCATCGTGACTGACAAAGCAAAGCGACAGATCCTCATTAATGGCGAGAACCTGACCATCGAGCAGATCGACGAGGTCGCCCGCGGCCTGGCCACGGTCGGGCTCGCGCCCGAGGCCGCGGCGCGCGTCGAGCGCTCGCGTCAGCTCGTCGACCGCGTCGCCGGCGGCGACCGCCCGGTCTACGGCATCAACACCGGGTTCGGCACCCTGGCCGAGGTGCGCATCGAGAAGCCGGACCTCAAGCGCCTGCAGCGCAACCTCATCCACTCGCACGCCGCGGGCGTCGGCGCCCCGCTGCCGCACCGCGAGGCGCGGGCGCTGATGCTGCTTCGGGCCAACGTGCTCGCCAAGGGCTTCTCCGGCATCCGTCTGCAGACCCTGCAGCTTCTGCTCGACATGCTCAACCGCGACCTCGTCCCCGTCGTCCCCGAGCGCGGCTCGGTCGGGGCCTCGGGCGATCTTGCGCCGCTCGCGCACCTCGCGCTCGCGCTCATCGGCGACGGCGAGGTCTTCGTCGACGGCGTGCGCCAGCCGGCCCGTCCGGCGCTCGAGCGTGCAGGCCTCGAGCCCTGTGAGCTCGAGGCCAAGGAGGGCCTGGCGCTCGTCAACGGGACCCAGGCCATCTGCGCGGTCGGCACCCTCGCGCAGCTCACCGGCGAGAGGCTCTGCGACCTCGCCGACCTCGCCGGCGCGATGACCCTGGAGGGGCTGCTCGGCTCGCATCGGCCCTTCAAGCCCGAGATCCACGACATCCGCCCGCACCAGGGCCAGCGAGCCGCCGCGGCGCACCTTCGCCGACTGCTCGAGGGCAGCGAGCTGGTCGAGACCCACAAGAACTGCAAGAAGGTCCAGGACCCCTACTCGCTGCGCTGCATGCCGCAGGTCCATGGCGCCGCGCGCGACGGGGTGCGCTTCTCGCGCGAGCAGCTCAGCGTCGAGATCAACTCGGCCACCGACAACCCGCTCGTCTTCGCCGAGACCGAGGAGCTGGTCTCCGGCGGCAACTTCCACGGCCAGCCGGTCTCGCTCGCGCTCGACGTGCTCGCGATGAGCCTCACCCAGCTCGCGGCGATAAGCGAACGGCGCATCGAGCAGCTCGTCAACCCGTCGCTGTCGGGCCTGCCGCCGTTCCTCGCCAAGAAGAGCGGCCTCAACTCCGGCTTCATGATCGGTCAGGTGACCGCGGCCGCCCTGGTCGTCGAGAGCCGCATCCTCAGCCATCCGGCCTGCGTCGACAGCATCCCCTCCTCGGCCGGCCGCGAGGACCACGTCTCGATGGGCATGACCGCCGCGCTCAAGGCGCGCCAAGTCGTCGACCACGTCAAGACCGTGCTCGCCATCGAGCTGCTCGTCGCCGCCCAGGCGCTCGACTTTCGCAAGGAGCTCGGCAAGGCCGGCAAGAGCGTGCAGCAGGCCTGGGAGCTTATCCGCGAGACGGTGCCGTTCATGGAGGAGGACCGCGAGCTGCACCGCGACATCCAGGCGATCGTCGGGTTGATCGATTCGGGCAAGCTCGTCGAGCTCGCCCGATAGCCGGAAGGCTCGAGCCTCCGGCGCGCAAAGCTCCGGGGGCTCTGGCCGGCGCGGCGCCTTGCGCCATCGACTCGAGGGGAAGAGCCGCGCCTGCTCGTTCAGCGCGACGCTTGCTCAAGCACGCTGTTCGGTGCCGCCGGAAAGAAGCCGCTCGCAGGCCGCGCGCTCCCTTCGCTCCGCCTCCCAGGTCGGACCGTCGAGGCGGACGGGGCCGCGGCAGCCCCGCCCGAGAACCCGCCTGCCGACGGGGAACTCCTTCGGCTAGAAGTCCGACCCAGAGGAAGCCTGGCAAAACTCGCCGGGCTCCCCCCTCTTGGGGGCGACTCGCGTGCTCTCGCGCCGCCAGACGCGGCTTCCGGTGTGCAAGTCGCCTTCTTCGACCCTGAAAACGCGATTTCCACTGGGCAAGTCGGCTTCTTCGGTCCTGAAAACGCGATTTCGCTCCGGATCCGTTCGGCTCTCCGAGATCCCCGCGCAGCCTCGCCCGGGCTCGCTTCGAGGCTCGCTCGCGCGCCGCGCCGGAACTCCTCCCGAGTCGGCTTGGAAGAGGTGCCCTGCGCTCCGCCTCGCCCTCTCATTTTCAGCAAACAATCGCCTCCGGCACCAAGCCGTGGAAGTGGGGTTGCAGTCAGGGCCGGCAGCAACTGGGCTCCTGCGGTCGGGGCGCAAACCACGCCGACCGTCCCGCCTTCGCCGAGGGCCTCGGGCTAGCGCAGCGCCCTGCTCCTCTCCCGGCGCGCCGCCTCGCGCGCCTCGCGAATCGGCTCGGGAAAGCGGCGCCCTGCGCAGGAGGCGAGCACGACCTCGATGGCGGTCTGCACCGAGGTGCGCCACCCCGCGTGCACGACCAGGGGCCGCGCGCCCGCACGCGTGCGGACCCAGGCGGCGACCGGCTCGCCATCGATCATGAGGACGCTGAGAGAGCCCGCGGCGGCAGCTTTCGGCATCGGCCCGCTCGCGACGAGCGGGCGGCGCGTCAGTCCCACCGTCGGCAGGCCGAGTACGGCGCCCAGGTGTACGGCGAGGCCGGCCCGCCGGGGATGATCTCGTCCGGCCGCAGGGACGATGAGGACCTCGGGAGCCTGAGGCAGCGCGCGGACGGCAGCCTCGAGCAGCGGCCCCTCGCGAAGCGCCATCAACCCGGGCTCGTACTCGGCATCGACCTGCCCCACCGCGAGCGCTCGACGCCCGCGAGTTGCGCCCGCGAACGCCGCGGCCGCCCACGCGCGCTCCCGGCCCGCCTCGGCCGGGCCGAAGCAGACAGCGCATCCAGCAGTCGCGGCTGGCTCGACGGATGGCCGCCACGGCGGCTCCCGACGACCCGCCAACGCTGCTTGCCGCACCTCCAATTCCTCGCGGGTGCGTGGCCACAAAGCGGTCTCTCTCCTGTCCAGGGCCGATTGCTGGATGGCCTGCCTGAAGGCCATCGGCGCGCTCGAGCATTTCGCCTTCGGCCTCAGACTTCATCGCCACGCGCAAGGCCTTCGCCGCCAACGCCGACGCGGGCTGCGGCGCGACCATTACCGCATTCGCGTCTGGACCGCCGCCTTCCGTCTCCTCGCCCTTGCCCAGGGCCTCGCCTTTGGCGCCTCGCCCGTCTCGCCTCGCACGTGCTGCTGAGCATCGAGCTCGACCCCACGGTCACCCGCGAGCAGATACTCGAGGGCGCGCCTCGACCAAGGCGCGGGCTGCCACCCGAGCCGCCCCGTGCGTGCTCTTCAGCTTGGCCAGAGGGGCGGCAACCTCTCGTCCGCGCCCACTCCTGCCATTGGGCCAACCTCACGGCCTGCGCGGCAGCAAGGTGTTTGCGGACGGTCCTGCGGCTGCCCTCGAGGAGACGCGCGTTCGGTTGCTCGTCTACCTCCACGCGGCGCAAGCTTGAGCCCATGCACCGACTGCTCGCCATCGCCTTCCTCGCCGGCCTGCTGACCCTCTCCTCCAAGCTCGACGCGGCGCCCGACTCTTCGGCATCTCCCAGCAAGGCCAAGCCTGCCTCCTCTTCCGACGAACCCGACGAGGAGGCCCGCGCCGACTGGGAGAAGACCAAGAAGCTCGCGATGGACGTGCGCGCCTACGGCGAGATTAGCGGTGGGCTCAGGAAGCGGTTTCTCGCCGGCGACAAGGACGGGTTGCGCGCCTTCATCGCCGACCCCAAGAACCTTCGCCTGCACAAGGCGCTCGCCGGCAGCTACCTCGCACAGCTCGGCGAAATCGAGGGCCTCGGCCAGCTCTCCGATCTCTCGCGCTTTGCTCCGCAGCACCGCGCAATGGTGCGCGACGAGCTGCGTAACCTGACCCGCACGACCGAGGGCGAGGTCCGCGAGCGTGCCGAGGCGCTCCTTGACCGCACTGCGCCGCAGCCCTCCTTCAAGCCCAACCTCACCGCCCTCAACGCCTTGCACTCGAACCAGCCCGCGCCTGCGCCGCCCATGCCCGGTTTGGCGCTTCGCCGCCTCTTCGAGTACGGCCTGCCCGAGGGTGTCGAGCGCTGGTCCGCGGTCGCCTTCTCCCCTGATGGCGCCGAGGTGGTCGCCTGCGCCGACCGCGCGGTGCGCGGCGAATCGAGCGTCCGCGACCACGCTCAAAACCGCATCGTCGTCTACTCGGCCGCTGGGCTGCGAGAGCTGCGCACCCTGGCCACGCTCGCTACTCCCGCAATCGCCATCGGCTTCGCTGACGAAGGCCGCACGATCGTCGCCATGCTCATGGACGGCGCCCTGCGCCGTTGGGACCGCATGACCGGCAAGAGCCTGGGAGAGACCAGCGGCGTCGCCTCCTCCGTCCCCTTCGCGAGTTTCCTGCCCGGCGGAAAGGAAGTCGCCTATCTCGAGGGCCGCGCGATGGTCACCCTCGACGCGCTCACCTCCAAGCCCGTCCGCGGCCCGGGCGGCTTGAACGACCTGATACGCCCCTTCGCCATCTCGCCCGATGGTCGCTGGGTGCTCAGTCGCGGGGACGCGAGGCACCAAGGCGCTTCGGGTTGGGAGACGCGGCTGTGGGATTTCCAGGCCCGTAAGCTCGTCGGCGCGCTGCATGGCGTCTGTGCCGGCTCGGGCTTCGCCTTCGCCTCGAGCAGCCGCGCACTGGTTCGCTGCGTCGACTCGCTCCAGTTGGTGGAGATCCCCTCGGGCCGCGTCCTCCAGACCATCGAGGGCTCGGCGCGTACCGAGTTCGTCCCCGGCCACGAAGGCCAGACGGCGCTCTCACCCGATGGCCGCACGCTCGTCCTCACTGGCGACGACGAGCTCGAGCGCTGGGACTTGACGAAAGGAACCCGTCTGCCTCCTTTGGTCGCTCACTCCGGGGCCGTGGTCGCGCTGGCGAACGGCGGCGACCTGGTCCTCTCCGCGGACCAGCAGGGCTCGCTCTTCCTTTGGGACTCGAAGTCGGGACTGCGCCGCCTCGACAGCCCGCGCGGCCGGGTCACTGCCCTCGCCGTCTCCGCCGACGGGAAGCGAGTCGCCGCCGCGCGGGATTCGTTCTTCCTCGACGTCTACGACCTGCCGGGCGCCACGCCGCGCCGCTGGGAGAGCGGCCACCTCGCGCGCATCGACGCCCTCGCCTTCTCCCCTGACGGCGCGCGGCTCGCCAGCGGCGGCCACGACGAGGCCATCCGTCTCTGGGACCCCGCCGACGGCCGACTGATCGCCCAGGTGCGCGGGCACCTGGGGGCGGTGCTCGCGCTCGCCTTCTCTCCCGATGGAAGGCGCCTCGCTTCCGGCGGCTTCGATCGCGCGGTCCGCCAGTGGGACGCGGCGACGGGCAAGCAGATGGGCGAGCGCGGCGGCCACGCGGCGCCGGTCCTGACCGTGGCCTTCTCGCGCGACGGCCTCCGCCTCGCCTCGGCAGCGCAGGACGGGTCGCTGCTGGTCACCGAGACCAAGACTGGCAAGCCCTGGAGTTGGCGCACGCCGCGGCGGCAGCGTCCGCTTCGCCTGGCCGCCTTCTCCTCCGATCTGCGACTCGCCTTCCAGGCAGATGACGACAAGATTCTCGAGGTCTTTGACCTGGCCTCGCAGGAGGTCGAGGCGCGCGAAGACCTGAGCGATGGAGAGAGTTTTGGGGCGCGCGCGAAGCTTCAGCGTCCCAGGAGCGGGGAGCTGAGCGATGAGAAGAGCTGGCGGGCGCGCGCGCGACTCCACCGCCTCAGTAGGCGCGCGACGTCGGGCTTCCTGCCCTCGGCGATCGCGGTCCGCCCATCCGGACTGGTGCTGGGCACCGTCGCCGGCGCGGTGCTCGTCTTCGAGAGCGAGCTGCCGCCGTCGGCGGGCCAGCCGCTTCCACCCGCGGGACCGTGGCCCGCGCCGCTACCGCGGCCCGCGCGCACTCGTTTCGACGCGCGCTCGGGCCTCGAGCTGGTCGAGATCCCCGGCGGAAGCTGCCGGCTCGGCTGCGCGATGGAGGATCCGAGCTGCTCGCCGGACTGGGAAGCGATCGCGTTTTCAGACCTGTTCGAGGAGCCGCACCAAGTTCGGCTCATGGGCTTCTGGATCTCGCGCACCGAGACCACCGAAGCCGCCTGGGAACGCTGCGTCGCAGCACGCGTGTGCCATGAGCCGGCGGCGAAGTGCCAGCGAGCCGGGCCGAGCCAGCCGATCGCCTGCGTGTCGCCCAGCGAAGCGCAGACGTTTTGCGCCTGGATCGGTGGGCGGCTACCAACCGCCGACGAGTGGCAGTTCGCGGCGCGCGACGGCGATTCCAACCGCGGCTATCCCTGGGGCGGCGGCGTGCCCGCCACGACCCGGCTGGCGAACTTCACGCCCTCGAGCTACGGGCGCGACTGCGGCTGGCAGTTCTCTTGGGACTGCCCGGTGAGATCCGGCGAGGGCCCGGCGCCGGTGGGCAGCTTTCCCGCGGGCATGACGCCGCACGGGCTGCACGACATGCTCGGCAACGTGGCGGAGTGGACGAACACGCCCGAAGGTCCGATAGCGATGGGCGGGAGTTGGGCGAGCCACGAGCTGGTTGTCTGCCAGCTCGAGTCGCAGATGGACCTGGATGGCAAGGTTGAGGCGGCGCCCGCGTCCCCAGAGATCGGGTTTCGGTGTGTGGTCCCTGTCACAGGGGTTCGCGGACCGAAACCAAAGCCAAGCCGGTTGTAACCGCCTGTAACGCGCGAACAGACCGAACGAGGCGCCGCCTCGGAGAGCGGGCACCGAATCGGCCCAAACCGAGCTCGGGGCCCCCTCGCGCCGTGACAGGCCGCCTCGACCACGCCCGACGCCTGCCCTCAGCCATTCCGTCCCCGCCTCCAGCGGTTCGGGGGCCTTCCCCGGCTGCGGCCGATTGCTGGATGGCCCAACCGATACGCGTATATTCGACGCTTGGCTGCGAAACGGAGTTGGTCATGGCCTGTCGCTGTCCTTCGTGCATCGCCCTTCTCTTGGGCCTCTTCGTGCTCGCGTGCTCGCCGAATCCCGAGCTGCCGCCACGACCGCCGGACGCCGGGCGAAGGACCGAAATCTGCGACAACGGGCGCGATGACGACGGTGACCTGAAGGCCGACTGCGCCGACCCGGACTGCTTCGCCGCGCCGGAGTGCCTCAGCGACTTCGAGATCTGCGGCAACTTCATCGACGACGACGGCGACGGCAAGGTCGACTGCGCCGACTCCGACTGCGAGGGCTCACCCGCCTGCTCGGAGCACTGCGACAACGGCTTCGACGACGACAACGACGGCCTCGTCGACTGCGCGGACCCCGACTGCGTCGGCAACCTCGCCTGCTCGGGAACGGAGATCTGCGGCAACGGGCGCGACGACGACGAGGACGGGTTGGTCGACTGCCGCGACCCGGACTGCGGCGCCGACCCGAGCTGCTTGCGCATCGAAACCAACTGCACCGACAGCGCGGACGACGACCTCGACGGCAAGATCGACTGCGAGGACCCCGACTGCGCCCAGGACGCGGCCTGCCGCGGGCCGGAGACCGACTGTGCCAACGGGGTCGACGACGACGGCGACGGGCGCACCGACTGCAAGGACTCCGACTGCCAGGACTATCCCGGCTGCATCCCCGACGAGGTCTGCGACAACGGCCAGGACGACGACCGCGACGGGGCGACCGACTGCCTCGACTCCGACTGCGCGGGCCACCCCACCTGTCCGCAGTCCGAGATCTGCGACAACGGCGCCGACGACGACGGGGACGGCAAGGTCGACTGCCTCGATCTCGACTGCATCGACGACCCGGTCTGCCCCAAGGAGAGCAACTGCACCAACGGCCTGGACGACGACGGCGACGGCCTCATCGACTGCCTCGACCCGGACTGCTCGGGCCAATCCGCGTGCGGCTCGGAGTCGAACTGCGGCGACGGCATCGACAACGACGCCGACCAGATGACCGACTGCGCCGACCCGGACTGCGCGGCGATGAGCTGCGGCACCGGCTGTCAGTGCGCGGGCGGGAGCAAGAAGGAGCTCGCCTGCAACGACGGGCAGGACAACGACGGCGACGGCCTGAGCGACTGCCGCGACCCGGACTGCACCAGCGCAAGCTGCGGGACCGGCTGCACCTGCGCCGGGGGCGAGAAGCGCGAGAGCGCCTGCGCCGATGGTCAGGACAACGACGCCGACGGCAAGACCGACTGCCTCGATCCGGACTGCGCGAGCGCGCCGAGCTGCCAGCAGGAGCTCGACTGCGCCGACGGCCGGGACAACGACGGCGACCGGCTCACCGACTGCGCCGATCCAGACTGCGCCGGCAAGAGCTGCGGCGCCGGCTGCGCGTGCGCCTCAGGGGCCCAGAAGGAGACCGCCTGCAACGACGGGCAGGACAACGACGGCGACCGGCTCGCCGACTGCGCCGATCCGGACTGCGCCGGCGCTTCCTGCGGCGCGGGTTGCGCCTGCGCCGGGGGCCAGAAGACCGAGACCGGCTGCGGCGACTCGTCGGACAACGACGGCGACGGCCGGACCGACTGCGCCGACTCGGACTGCGCGGGCCAAAGCTGCGGGAGCGGCTGCACCTGCACCGGCGGGATAGGAAAGGAGACCGCCTGCGCCGACTCGACCGACAACGACCGCGACGGCCTGGTCGACTGCAGCGACCCCGACTGTGCCTCGGCCCCCTCCTGCCAGAGCTCCGGCGAGGACTGCACCGACCTCGCCGACAACGACGGCGACGAAGCCATCGACTGCAACGACAGCGACTGCGCCTCGAGCCCGGCCTGCCGCAACCTCGACAACGGCAAACCCTGCGCGGCCGACTCCATGTGCAAGGGCGGGCGCTGTTGGACCGAGAGCGCGACCGGCTCGCCCAACGGCCAGTGCACCAGTGGCTGCACGACCCCGGGCACCCTGTGCACCACCGCGAGCGGCGGCGGGCTCTGCGTCTCGCACGGCAGCCAGAGCTGGTGTCGCCAGTCCTGTACCTGCAACGGCGCGGGCTGCACGAACAACGGAGGCTGCCGGCCCGGCTACGCCTGCATGGACAGCTACGGCGGCGCCTTCTGCGTCTCGCAGTGCGCCGCGGACACCCAGTGCGCCAGCTCGGACTGCAACCTCTGGTCGAACATCTGCGACGTCGCGGACTATGGGCTGGCCAAGACCGGCGAGCCCTGCACCTCGGGCGAGCAGTGCGAGAGCGGCTACTGCTTCACCGAGCCCGGCAACGAGTTCCCGGACGGCTACTGCTTCGGCTTCTGCAACGTGAACGACCGGGTCTGTGGCGGCGACGGGCTCTGCTACGTGCCCCCGGGGAACACCGACGCGCTCGGCTACTGCTACGACGGCTGCGCCTCGAGCTGGGATTGCCGCATCGATTACAACTGCTTCTCGGTCTCGGCCGGCAAGCTGTGCTTCCCCGGCTGTTCGTTCGCTGGGGCGGCTTGCTGGGCGAACGGCGACTGCTGCTCGGGAAGCTGCGGCGACGACGATCTGTGCTGCCTGCCGTCCGGTTGGGGCTGCGACTCGGACGGCGATTGCTGCAGCGGCTCGTGCAGGTCGTCGACCTTGACCTGCTACTGAGGCGCGACTGGCGGCGGCCCGCAGCGCCAACCGTCAGAATGCCCCGCCGTTCGCCTGCCCCGCGCTCGCAGCTAAGAGGCCGTCGCTCCGAAGAGCAGTCCTATCGCGTAGGTCACGCCCGCCGCGATCGACGCGAGGCCGGCCATGCGGGCCGCCGAGCGCAGAGGGCCGGTTCCCGAGAGGTATCCGAGAAGGCCGCCGACGCTGAGCAGCAACGCCAGGGAGAGGCCCGCCGCCACGCCCACCGCGCTCGCACCTCGGAGCCAGATGAACGGCAGGATGGGCAGCACCGCGCCGAAGGCGAAGGTGAGGAAGCTCGAGACCGCGGCGCCGACCGGCGAGCCGAGATCGCTCGGATCGAGCCCGAGCTCCTCGCGCACCAAGGTGTCGAGCGCGGCCTCTGGATTCTTGAGCAGCTCCCGGGCCGTGGTGACCGCCTGCTCCGGGCTCAGCCCCTTGCGCTGGTAGATGAACGCGAGCTCGGCGGCCTCTTCCTGAGGCGCCTCGGCGAGCTCGCGCCGCTCGAGCTCGATCTGCCGCGAGAGCAGATCGCGCTGGCTGGCCACCGAGATGTACTCGCCGGAGGCCATCGAGAAGGCGCCCGCGAGCAGGCCCGCCACGCCGGTGATGAGGATGGTCTGGGGCTCGACCCCGGCGCCAGCGACGCCGAGGACCAGCGACAGGTTGGAGACGACGCCGTCGTTCATCCCGAAGACCGCCGCACGCACCGAGCCGCTGCGCCCGCCCTTGTGCCAGGGCTCGCGCGAGACGATGCGCTCGGCCGCGCTCCCGGTGTCGGCCCCGCCGAGCTTGGCCAGCGTGTCTTTGTGCTTCTCCTCTTCGCGCGCGAGCTGCGCGGCTTCGGCGCCCTGGCGCGCGTACTTGGCCGCGTCCGCGAGCTCGGCCTCGGCGACGAGTGGGAGGACGCGGCGCACCCCGAGGTGACGGGCCATCCACAGGATGGCGCGGATGCGCGCCGACGGACCGTCGAGCCGCACCACCGTGCCCGACCGCTCGAGCTTGCGCTCCCAGGTCTCCGCGTGGCGGCGTTCGGCTTCGGCGAGCCGGGCGAGCTCGGCGGCGCGGACCGGATCCTTTTCGAGCTGCGCGAGCCCTTCGTAGAGCGCGGCGCCGTCGCGCTCGTCGCGCAGGTTCTCCAGCCAGACCTCTCGACCGTTCTTCATGTCCATTGCGATGCCCCATAGCGGCAAGGGTTTCCCCTGTCGTAGTGGGCGGCTTCTCGCGCGGACGCCGTGTCAGGTTCACGACGACGAAAGCGGCGCGCTTCGCCCCGCCTCTCGGCACACCCCGGCACAGCGATCGCCGACGACGCGGCAGCTCAAGAAGCTATCCGCGGCCCGGCGCTTCGCCCGGGCGTGTCTCCGGCTCGCCGAGCAGGAGCCGGTTCTTCGGCGTGATCTCCTCGGGGATGCGTAGGGTCCAGACGCGATAGCCCGCGGCGCGCAGCCGCATCGCCCGCGCGACGTCCATCGCCAGCGGCCGCTCGAGCCATCCGTCGAGATCGGCGCAGTCGCCCTCCCCGCCCAGCCCCTGGCAGCACGGCAGCACCGAGACCCGCGCCCGCGCGGCCACCGCGCGCTCGAGAACGAGATCGGTCAGCCCGCCACAGGCGTGCGCGGAGACGACGACGTCGCGCGCTCGGAGCGCGACGCGCTCCATCGGCCCCTCGACGAAGCGCACCCGGCCGGCGAGCCGGGGCCAGCGCGCCTCGATGGCCTCGGCGAGCCTGCCCGCGCTCGCCGGGCGCCGGAGATCCACGCACAGCGCCTCCGGCGAGCTGTCGTCGAGCAGCAGCATCGCGTAGGCGAGCAACCCGTGCCCCGCCGCGAGATCGACGACCCGGCCGCCGCGAAACCGCCGGCGCGTGCGGCGCGCCACTTCCCAGGACTCGAACAGCTCCTTGCGTGGCAAGCAGTCCGCCTCGCAGACCGCCCGCGCCAGCCGATCGAAGAGCGAGTCGCTCACGAACAGGCTCGAGCAGCGCGGGTTGAGCCGGCTTCTCGAGCCGTGCGCGAGCGCCATCAGTAGTCGGCGATGGAGTCGACCAGTTCGGGCCGGTCTACGAAGGGATTGCGGTTGTGCTGCTCGCTCTCGATGGCGTCGTTGCGGGCCCGCTCGAGGGCGTCGGGCGGGTCGCAGCGGTTCCAGCGCTTGAGCGCCTCCTCCTCGGTGCCCGGGATGTACATCTCGTAGCGGACCGCGAAGTAGAAGTGCGCGCGGGCGATATCGCCCCGCCTCTCCGGCCGCACGTCGAAGACGAGCTGCGTCGAGCCGGTGCGCGGGCCGATCTCCGAGCCGCCCTCCTCGAACCGGCAGTTGTCGATGCTGCAGTCGGTCTCGCCGTACGGCAGGCTGCCGCGCGAGCTGTTGGCGTTGCGCTCGGCGGCGAAGAGGTGGTGCAGGTCGCTCTTCGGCCCGGTCTCGCCCGGGAACTCGCTCTGCGGCCAGGAGTGCTCGACGTTGTAGCCGCCGTTCACGTCGAGCTTGTCGCGCCGGAAGCGCTGCCCGGTGTAGACGCACTCGACCATCCCGTCGCGCACGTCGATACCCGACGGGCCGAAGAGCGCGTACTTCGCCCCGTCGTAGCTGAGCGGGAAGTGGTCGCGCACCCGCCGAAAGAGCTTGGTGCGCAGCGCGTCGTCGCGCAGATGCTCGATGGAGCTGTATTCGTCCTGCGAGCCGTCGTGGACGAGCGGCGGGCAGTCGACAGGCTCGCCCGCGTCGACCGAGCCCGCGTCAGCGGTGCCTGCGTCCTCGGCGACACTTCCCGCGTCGTCGGCGCCCGCGTCCAGAAGCGGCTCGCCCGCGTCTGCAGGCTGGCCTGCGTCGGGCTCGTTCAGCCCGGCGTCTTCGACCGGTTCGGCGGCAGGCGGCGAGGCCTGCGTGCCGCCGCAGGCGAGCGCCGCGAAGGCGAGGGCGAGGAAGGTGGAGGCGTGCCGGAGGCTCATCGTGTTTCCTTTCTCCCCACCCGGCGATCGGCATTATCGACGCCGCGGCGCTCCGCGCGAAACCCGAGCCCGGTGACGGCTCAAGAGGTCTCGCGAAGTCTCCTTGAGCTTGGCCCGCTCCCTCCGGTCACCTCGAGCAAAGCCGAAGGGACCCTTCGACTCCGCTCCCGCCGCTCGCGCGTCGGGAGCTACGCTCAGGGTGAGCGGGATCGGACGGGGTCGCAGGGGTTCTCGAAGCATCCTCAGGCACCGGCCATAGAGGGTGAACCGGGCGCATCGTGCGGCAGGCTGCCCTTCATCGAGCGCAGATAGGCATAGGGGGTGCGATACAGCAGGTTGGAGACGCGCGAGGTGTAGATGTCCGCGTAGTTCTCGACCTGGCGCGCGAGATGGCTCTTGTCGTTGCCGGCGCGCATCAACTGGCCCCAAACCTTGTGGCCGACCTCGCCGGCCGCCTGGGCGAGCGGGGCGATGACCTCGTCGAGCGTGGTCACCCGGTTGCGCACCGACTCGAGCTCGCGGTCGAGCTCGCCGCCGCTGGCCACCGGTCGCGGGCCGTAGCCGCCGCGCTTGCGCTGAAGCTGCAGCCGAAGCTGGCAGTAGAGGTGCTCGAGCTTCTGCTTCTCGGCCATCAGCGCGTCGAGCCGCTTCTGCTGCAGCGCATAGTCCTCGACCGCGCGGATCTCGCCCTCGAGCTCGCGCAGGATGAGCGCGGTTCTCCAGCGCAGCGCGCTCTTCGACACGTGGACATCGCCCCACATGTGGTCGCCGACGTAGAGGATCTCCTCGCCGGACAGCTTCAGGTGGCTCTCGACCTGCGAGGCGCTGCCGCCGAGGAAAATGCCGCCCTCGGTGATGCCGCGGACCGCCGGCCGCAGCAGCCCCTCCTCGCTTACGACCTCGAACAGCGAGCCGCGCGACAGGAAGAAGTCCGGCTTGCGGGCGCCGACGATCACCACGTCGAACAGGTCGCGCCAGCTCTTGCCCTCGGGCAGATAGCGGTCGAAGGCATAGCGCATCATGAACCGGGTGTACTCCCACTCCGAGTTCGTGATGAGCATCAGCTTTTTCCCCGAGGCGCGCTGGTCCATCAGGGTCAGCGGCGTCTCGGGATCCGGGCTGACGAAGCGCTCCGGGTCGGCCATGATCTCGGCCTTGAGCTGGCCCTCCATGTGCGCGGCGTCGAGCACCTGGTGGATGCGCCGCAGCAGCCCCTGGTAGCCCATCACGCCCGACAGCCTGCCTTCGTCGAGCAGGTCGACGAGCTGCATGTACATGCAGGCCTCGGACAGCGAGAAGAGCGTGTTCAAAAAGTTCCAGCGCTTCTCGGCCAGATCGACGATGACCCGCGAGTAGATCTTGCGCTGGGCGTCGAAGTCGAGCGGGCGGGTTCCGTGGAAGGCGCGCTTGACGTAGCCGAAGCGGTTGGCCTTGACCAGGTTGCCCAGCTCGGTGTCGATGACCAGGCCGCGGGCGACCAGGTTGGGCTCGAAGGCCAGGTGCTCGATGGGCCAGCCGTCGGCCAGCAGGCCCTGCTTGATGTACTCGTAGGCGCGCAGCTCCCATTCCTCGACCTTGTAGTGGACCAGGGTGTAGTCCATGTCGTAACCGATGGCGCGCAGGGAGCGCATGTTCAGGGTGCGGTTGCAGAAGACATCCCTCGACTTCGGGGGACCTTCCTGAAGGACGTCGAGCCAGCTCATCGTCTTGATTTCTCCAGCGGGCGCAGGGGAGCCGAGACCCTACCCCGCCGACTCCCTGCGCGTCGACGACCTTGCGCGCCCGAGAAGAAAACGGACGATCATCGGCCGGCCTGACCGCCGCATAGACCGGAGACCCCATGCGCTTCCACCTTCGCACCGTGCCGCTGGTGCGCCCGCTCTTGCTCGTGTTCGGCGCGGTGCGCGGCAACTCCTTCGTCGAGCTCGAGGAGCGCACCCTGCGCGTGCGCTTCGGCCCGCCCTTCGACGAGCGCCTCGAGCTCGAGGCGCTGCTCGACGCGCAGCCGACGCGCTGGCCGCTCATCGGCGGCATCGGCTGGCGCACCAGCTTCACCGGCGCCATCGCCCTGGTCGGCTCGACCAAGGGCGTGGTGCGCATCCGGCTGAAGCAGCCGGCGCGGGTGCGCTTCTTCTTCGTGCCGCTCAAGTGCCGCGATCTCTACGTCTCGCTCGAGAGGCCCGAGGAGTTCGTCGCGGCTCTGAGCACCCGCCTGACGCACTGAAGAGGTGCCGAAGAGCTCTTCGAGCGATATCCGACTCGCTCCCCCCGTCTGAGGCGAAGCCTCCAGGGCCTCGAAGCAGGCCCGTGGCGGGGCTCGAGCAGCCAGGCTTGCTATAGGAGCGCCGGCCGGCCAAAACCGCCCAGCGGGCCCTTCCCGTAGCCCCTGGGGCCTATCGACCTTTCGAAAAGCGCCCACCGGGTCGCGCCTGACCGTATGAGCGCCAGGTTTCGAGTCCGCGCTTCTCGCCACGGCGGCCTCCTTGACCCTCGGCCTCCGATGGCTACCCAGCAGACATGAACAATCCGCTCGTCTTCCGCTGCCCGAAGTGTGGAGCCCTCAACCGCCTCGCGCTGCTCGTGCCCGAGCGTCAGGCGGTCTGCGGCAAGTGCAAGTCCGACCTCGACACCTCGGGCCACCCCGCGGCGGTCGACCCCGACGCGCTCGAGCGCGCCATTGCGTCGTCGCCCGTTCCGGTGCTCGTCGACTTCTGGGCTCCGTGGTGCATGCCCTGCCGCTCCTTCGCGCCCATCCTCGAGACTTACGCGCGCGAGTCGGCCGGGCGAATCCTCGTGCTCGAGGTGGACACCGAGGCCCATCCCTCCGCCGGCGCGCGCCACGAGGTCCAGGCCATCCCGACGCTAGCGCTGTTTCGCGGCGGCAGGGAGATCGAGCGGGTCTCCGGCGCGCTGCCGCTCCCCGAGCTGAGAAGGTTCGTCGAGGGGGCGACCTACAAGGTCGGCCCGTAGCGCTGGAGATCCTTCGAGAAATTCCGCTTCGACTCCGTCCGAATCCGCTCACCCTGAGCGTGGCTCCCGACGCCGCAAGCGGCGGGAGCGGAGTCGAAGGGCCTCTTCGACCTGCGGCCTCGCAGGCTCGGCCTACGCGCGGGGCGGGAGATTTCCCGCCAGCTCTCGAGGCGACGGCGCGCGTGCGGCTGCCGGCCGGAAGGGCGCACGGATCTGCAGGCGAACGTTGCGCGGGCCGGCGAATCCCGGCATACCTGCGCCCGCTCATGATTCGCGTCACCTTCCTCGGAACCTCGGCCGCCGCCCCGACCGTCACCCGCAACCTGCCGTCGATAGCCCTCAAGCGCGGGGGCGACCTGATGCTGTTCGACTGCGGCGAGGGCACGCAGCGCCAGATGATGCGCTTTGCGACCGGCTTCGACGTCAAGGACGTCTTCTTCACGCACCTGCACGCCGACCACTACCTCGGCATCATCGGCTTCGTGCGCACGCTCTGGATGGCCGACCGCAAGGAGCCGATGCACCTGTACGGCCCGCGCGGCTCGGCCCGCGTGCTGCACCAGGCGCTGCACCTCGGGCTGCAGGGGTCGCGCTTTCCGGTCGAGGTCCACGAGCTGGCCGACGGCGAGGTCGTCGCGCGCGAGGGCTACTCGGTGCATGCCTTTCGCGTCGAGCACAGGATGACCGCGCTCGGCTACGCGCTGGTCGAGCCCGACAGGCCCGGCCGCTTCGACCTGGAGAAGGCGCGCGCGCTCGGCATCCCCTCGGGCCCGCTCTACGGCAGGCTGCAGCGCGGCGAGGCGATAGACCTGCCCGACGGGCGCGTCGTCGAGTCGCGCCAGGTGGTCGGCGAGCCGCGCCCTGGCCGCAAGGTCGTCATCTCCGGCGACACGCGCCCGTGCGAGGCGACGCGGGAGGCGGCACGCAACGCGGACCTGCTCGTGCACGAGGCCACCTTCGGCGACGAGGAGATCGACCGGGCCCTGCAGACCTTCCACTCCACCGCGCGCGAGGCCGCGCGCCTGGCCGCCGAGGCCGGGGCGCGCCGCCTCGTCCTGACGCACGTCTCGAGCCGCTACGACCTCGACGTCGGGCCGCTGCTCAAGCAGGCGCGCGGGGATTTCCCGGGCGTGCAGTTCGCCCGCGACGGGATGCAGCTCGAGGTCGGGTACGCGGACGAGCCCTTGGAAGCGGCCGCGACCGGAGACGAGCGTCCCGACTCGAGGCCTCCACTCCGCTCGCCCTGAGCGTCGCCCCCGCCGCGCCAGCGCCGGGGGCGACGTCGAAGGGCCCCTTGACTTCGCCTGCCCCGAGACACCGGACCGCCAGCACGAAGGCTTGCGCTCCGGGTGACCGGGGCCGACGGGCCGATGGGTTCGCCTTGTCTCCGCCGCCTCGCGCCGGTCTTTAGACGCCGTCGAGCAGGCGCACCGCCTCGCGCAGGGGCTGGGGAATCGCGACCGCCGCGCCCGCGGCCAGATCGAAGAAGACGAGCACCGCGCGGCCTATCGCGTGGACGCGGCCGCCTTCGCGCCCGCGCACGGTCTGCTGCAACTCGACGCTGCTCGAGCCGACTCTGAGCGCCCGGGTGCCGACGAGCAGGCTGGCCGGGTGCTCAATCGGGGCCAGGAAGTCGCACTCGGTGTGCGCCAGCAGCGGCGCGACCCCGCTCTCGACCAGCTTGCGCCCGGGGGCCACGCGCTCGAGGTAACCGATGCGCCCCTGCTCGAAGTAGCCGAAGTAGCGCGCGTTGTTGACGTGTCCGAGTGCGTCCAAATCGCTCCAGCGCACCTCGAGCGCGACCTGGACCTTGAACAGCTCGTTGCTGGGGATCTCGATGGCCATCTCCCGGCTCTCCTTGCTCAGACTCGGCCCGACCGCGCCGGCGCGCCGGCCGGTCCCTCGCGGGCGCGGGCGCGACCCCGGTTTTCGGCGCTTTTTCCGGACACTACCGGCCGTCTCGCGCTTGTCAGATTACGAACTGTGGAGTATAGCCGAGCGACCTTTTGCCTGTTTCCTGCTCAAGGAGCGTACATGGCGACCAGCTTGCGGGCCTTCGTCTTCCTCGATTCTCTTCAGCCGCAGCTCGCGGCCCATATCTGCACCACCTGCCGCGGGTACTTCCCGGTCCCCTACGTGGCCTCGTTGTTCACCGAGATCGCGCCCGGCATGGCCATCCACCAGATCATCGATGCCGCCCTGAAGAACACCCGGGTGCAGCCGGCGACGCTGGTCGTCGAGCGCGCCTACGGGATGCTCGAGGTCCACCACGAGGACCGCGGCGAGGTGCGCAGCGCCGGTGAGGCGATCCTCGCCCACCTCGGGGTCGCCGAGAGCGACAGGATGAAGCCGCGCATCGTCTCCAACACCATCATCCGCGCCATCGAGCCGATGCACGCGATGATCCTCGACCGCATGCGCTTCGGCTCGCTCATCGAGCCTGGGCAGTCGCTCTTCATCCTCGAGACCGAGCCGGCCGCCTATGCGGTGCTCGCCGCCAACGAGGCCGAGAAGGCCGCCAATGTCCGGCTTATCGACGTGACGCCTTTTGGCGCCTTCGGACGGCTCTACCTCGCCGGCACCGAGGCCGATGTCGATTCGGCGGCGGAGGCGGCGATCGGCGCCATCCAGTCGGTCACCGGCAAGGAAAAAGAGAAGTAGCTTGGCGCCTTCGGGCGCCGCGGCCCGCGCGCGGAGCGCGCGGCCGTCATCAACCCTAGAACCGCTGTTTCAACCGCCTCACTGTTAGAGGAGCACTTCAAATGGCAGAAGCACTGGGACTCATCGAGACGAAGGGCTTTGTCGGCATGGTCGAGGCCAGCGACGCGATGGTGAAGGCGGCCAAGGTCGAGCTGGTCGGCTACGAGAAGATCGGCGGCGGCTACGTCACCGCCATCGTGCGCGGCGACGTCGCGGCGGTGAAGGCGGCGACCGAGGCTGGCTCGCGCGCCGCCGAGCGCGTCGGTGAGCTCGTCAGCGTCCACGTCATCCCCCGGCCGCACGCGAACATCGACCTCGTCCTCCCGCTCGGCCGCGCCGAGCAGGCCAAGGCCGAGACCGGTCGCGGCTAGCCGGACAGGTTGCGCGCGTCGGGCCCTCGCGCACCGCGGGGCCCGCGTGCAGCCCACCCTTCGCCGCACGCAGGAGGCACAAATGCGATCCTTCATGCGCAGTCTGGCCGCGGTGGCGCTGCTCGGGCTGGGCGCCTGCGGCGGTCCTGGCGATCCCGAGGAGCTCGCCGAACAGATCGTCAGCTACCTCTCCGAGGCCGACTTCGAGGGGTTCAGCGAGAACCTCGTCGCCACGCCTCAAGAGGTGCTTGAGGTCTGCCCGGCGACGACCTCGTACACCGTCAACCTGTCGAGCCACCGCTCGCGCTTCGACGACTGCCTCAAGGCGGCCGATTTCGGCTCGGTGGACAAGGTGACCCAGGTCCTCCCGACCACTGGGCTCGAGCCGAGCTGCAAGGCGGGGGTCGAGTTCGCCAGCGAGATCAAGGTGACCGTCGCCACCAAGACCTCCATCTACACCTTCAAGATCCGCGACGCGCTCAAGACCGAGAACGGTTGGAAGATCACCGACACGCTGAGCTGCCCGGACCGGTAGCCGGCGGCAGGTCGCAAGGAGCTTCGAGGATGAACGTTGGGCTCGTCATCGGCACCGTCGTCGCCACCCGCAAGGAAGAGGAGCTGTCCGGCCTGAAGCTCTTGCTCGTGCGCGGCATCGACCAGGACGGCAAGCCGACCGGTTCACAAGTGGTCGCCGCCGACGCGGTCGGCGCCGGGGTCGGCGAGGTCGTGCTCTACGCGGCCGGCTCTTCGGCCCGCCAGACCAAGGTCACCAAGGACCGCCCGGTGGATGCGACGATCATGGCCATCGTCGACACCATCGAGATCAACGGCAAGGTCCGCTACGACAAGAACGCCTAGCTCCGACGCGGTCGGCCGACCGCGCCGTGGCTTCTGACGTCCGCCGGCTCTTCGAGGGCCTTGGCGCGCGTCTGCCATCGAGAGGAAGGGGTCCATGGCGATCGACGAACGGCAGATCAACGCTCTCGTAGACGCAGTCGTCCAGAAGCTCGCGCCGCGCATCGGCGGGCAGATGCCCGTTCAGACCGCGCGCGCCGACTATGTCGTCACCTACGGCCAGCGCCGCGCCAGCGCGAGCGGGACCGGCCGGCGCGGCATCTTCGAGGACGTGGACTCGGCGGTCGCCGCCGCCCGCGACGCCCACGAGCAGCTCTTGCGGCTCGACCTCGAGACCCGCGGCAAGATGATCCAGGCGATGCGCGAGGTGACCGCCCGCAACGCCGAGGACCTGTCGCGCCGCGCGGTCGAGGAGACCAAGCTCGGGCGGGTCGAGGACAAGATCCAGAAGAACCTGCTCGTCGCCTGGAAGACCCCCGGCATCGAGATCCTGCGGCCGATCAGCTACACCGGCGACCACGGCCTGACGCTCATCGAGCGCGCGCCGTTCGGGGTCATCGCGGGGATCACCCCGACGACCAACCCGACCGAGACCATCCTCTGCAACGCCATCGGCATGCTGGCCGGCGGCAACACCGTGGTCTTCAACGTCCACCCCTCGGCCAAGCGGGTCTCGCGCTACCACGTCGAGATGCTCAACGACGCCATCGTCGCCGCGGGCGGCCCCGAGAACTGCATCTGCAGCGTCGCCGAGCCGACCATCGAGTCCTCGCAGGCGCTGATGAAGCACAAGGGCACGCGCCTGGTCGTGGTCACCGGCGGCCCGGCCGTCGTCAAGACCGCGATGGCCTCGGGCAAGCGCGCCATCTGCGCCGGCCCCGGCAACCCGCCCTGCGTCGTCGATGAGACCGCGCACATCGACCGCGCCGGCCGGGAGATCGTCAAGAGCGCCTCCTTCGACAACAACGTCATCTGCATCCTCGAGAAGGAGATCTTCGCCGTCGCCTCGATCGCCGACCGGCTCAAGGAAGCGATGTGCGCCCACGGCGCCTACGAGGTGAAGGGCGAGGCTATCCGCCGGCTCGAGAAGCTTGTCGTCGCCGAGGACGGCGCGCACCCGTCCAAGGACTGGGTCGGCCGCGATGCGGCCAAGATCGCCCGGGCCGCCGGCATCGACGTGCCGGAGAAGACCCGGCTGCTGCTGGCCGAGGTCGACGCGATGCACCCCTTCGTCCAGGCCGAGCTGCTGATGCCGGTGATGGGCTTCGTGCGCGTGCCGACCGTCGACGACGCCATCGCCTGCGCGCTGCAGGCCGAGCACGGCTTCGGGCACACCGCGACGATGCACTCGACGAACATCGACAACCTCTCGCGCATGGCGCGGGCGGTGAACACCTCGATCTTCGTCAAGAACGGCGGCGCGCTCGCGGGCCTGGGCGTCGATGGCGAGGGCTACACCAGCTTCACCATCGCCAGCCCGACCGGCGAGGGGATCACCACCGCCCTCTCGTTCACGCGCGAGCGTCGCTGCTCGCTCAAGGACTCCTTCCGCATCGTCTGAGCAAGCGCACCTCGTGTTCCAAGGCCCCGCCATCGCCCTGCTCGAGCTCGAGTCCATCGCCCGCGGCTACCTCGTCGCCGACGCGGCGGTGAAGCGTGCGCCGGTGCGCCTGCTGATGACCGAGCCGGTGACCCCGGGCAAGTACCTGGTGCTCTTCGACGGCGAGGTCGCCGACGTCGAGGAGGCCTGGGCCGAGGCGCTGGAGATCGCCGGGCCCGGGGTCGTCGACAAGCTGTTTCTGCCGCAGGCCTCGCTCGCGCTCGCGCCGGCGATAAGCGGACAGGGCGCCGACGCCGAGATCGAGAGCCTGGGCGTCGTCGAGACCGCGACCGTCTCCGCCGCACTGCTCGCAGCCGACGCGGCGCTCAAGGCGGCCGAGGTCGCGCTGCTGAAGATGCACCTCGCGCGCGGCATCGGCGGCAAGGGCTACTTCGTGCTGACTGGCTCGCTGGACATGGTCGAGGCCGCCGTCTCGTCCGCCGCGGCGATCATCGCGCCCGAGCTGCTCATCAACACCGAGCTCATCGCCCGACCGCACCCCGACTTCGCGCCGCGGGCGCGGTGATGGAGCGAGGAAGCCTCGGCTTCGCCAAGCCGGACGGTAGGTAGGGGCGCATAGCAATGCGCCCGAGCCGATCGACGGCACGGCACCCCGACTTTGCGACGCGGGCACGGTGATGGAGCGAGGAGGCCTCGGCTTCGCCAAGCCGGACGGTAGGTAGGGGCGCATAGCAATGCGCCCGGGCTGACGAGGCTGGAATTCCAGCTCCAACTCTTCCGCGCGACGACAAAGCTGGAGCTTCATCCTCCCTCCCCGCCGCCGAGCTTGTGTCCAGTATCGGAACGAGCTATAGCAGTCCCGACTCGTCATCGGGGTGGTCGCCAGGCGCCGAATAGGCACCGTCCGCGGCCTGAGAACAGACCCGCAAACCTGAACCGGATAATGCCGGCGTAGGGAACGGACGAGTTGCCGCACGGCCCGAACGCGCCGTGCGACTCCCTCGCCGCGAACAGCCCATCATGCGCGCGGCGAAGCCCCTCCTCCCTCTCCTGCTTCTCGTCCTCCTGCTCGTGCCCGCGCGTGCCCGGGCCTCCTTCGACGAGTTCAGCGACGACCGCGCGCCCGCGCACTTGGAGCTCCAGTCCGACCGCCTCTCGCTGCAGCTCAAGGGCGAGCTCAAGCTCGGACTGCACGACATCGAAGGCAGCGGTGGCCCCGGCCGCGACAGCCCCACCGACACGCGCACCCTCGGCACCCGGAGCCCCATCGTCGAGATCGACGCCTTCTGGCTCGCGCTGCGCTTCGGCCTCGGCTCGGGCCTCGGCGTCTTCTCCCTGCTCGACTTCACCAGCGGCGGCGAGGTCGACTCGGCCTGGCTCGACTATCGCTTCGGCTCCCCTTCCCTCTCGCACCATCTGCAGCTCGGCTATCAGCCGCCCATCGTCGCCATCGACCGGCGCACCGAGCGCTATCCGCTCACCGCCACCAGCTATTGGCGCGAGTCCGAGCTGCACCTTGCCTACGAGCTTGCCTTCGCGCCCTCCGATCGCGTCGTGCTCGAGGCCGGCGCCTCCCTCGCGATGATGCGCCCGCTCGGCTTCGCTGGGCTCCAGCAGTCGCACTCCCAGGCCGGCACCATCAACCTGCTCGCCTCGGGCAGCGCCCAGCCCTTCTCGGGCAACGGCCCGGTCGGCGGCGGCCGGCTGAAGCTGACCGCCTTCGGCGTCTGGCTCGAGGCCTTCGGCTTCCTCGGCAAGCTCGCCGCGCAAGGCGGCACCGACGTGCTGCGCAGCGGGTTTCCCGGCTACCGCGAGCTGCCCGGCTACTCCGAGGAGGACTCGGGCTCGGCCTCCTTCGGCTGGGCGGGCGGGCGGATCGGCTACACCGGCCACGGCCTCTACGCCCTCGCCGAGGTCATCGCCTCGCGCGAAGGCCTGCTGCGGCGGGTCGGCGGCTACGCCCAGCTCTCCTACCGCATCGAGCTCTCCGAGACGCGCGACTGGCTGCGCACCCTCGAGCCGCTGGTGCGCTACGAGGTCTATCGGCTGCTCGGCAGCACCGAGCCGCACGCCGGTCGCGCCCTGCGCTCGCCGGCGGTCATCAACGCGGTGAGCTGGGACTGGGACGTGCTCACCCTCGCCGTCGCCCTCGAGGCCTGGCGCGACCTGTTCTTCGTGCGGCTTGAGTACTTCCGCATCGACGAGAGCAATGGGGTCCCCGCGCTCGACATCCCGGACGAGCCCCTTCGCAACAACGAATTGCTGCTGCTGGCAGCTTTCCGCTTCTGAAGCTTCCGAGGAGAAACCATGAAAGGTCGAAGCCTGATCCTGCCGTTCCTCGCCCTGGCGCTCCTCGCCTGCCCGAGCGAGCCCGCCGAGCCTGTCGATCCTCCGGCCCCCGGGCCGTACCTCGGGCGCCATGCCCACACCTTGCTGCGCGGCTCGAGCGACAACGCCGAGGCCATCAAGGTCGTCCCCGGCCAGAAGCGCGCCGTGCTGCTCTCCTCGAAGGCGCGCAAGCTGACGCTGCTCGACGTGCTCGACGACAAGCTCCAGGTCGCGCGCGAGAAGTCGCTCTTCGAGTCCGATTCGACCGAGAGCGAGCTGACCAACCTCGAGGTGAGCGCGAGCGGCACCTGGGCGGTGCTCACCCGCACCCTCATCGAGACCGACAACGCCGGGGCGCAGACCGCCTGCGGCGGCGAGCTCGTCTTCGTCGACGTCACCGACAGCGACGCCTTCGGCACCGTCCTCAAGCAGCTCGAGGTCGGCCCGATGCCCGACTCGGTCGACATCTCCGACGACGATACCTTGGTCGCGAGCGCCAACGAGCGCGACGGCCCTGACGCCTGGGGCAAGTGCGAGGTGCCCGGTGCCGAGGCCTCGGTGAGCATCGTCAAGCTCGAGGACGGCCCCGCGAGCGCGGTCGAGCTGCACCGGGTCAAGATGATCGACTCGACGACCGGCCCGCGCGAGCCCGAGGCGGTCGTCTTCTCCAAGGACGGAGACCTCGTCGCCGTCACCCTGCAGGACAGCCACGAGGTGGCGCTGCTGAGCGTCTCGGCGCTCGCGTTGAAGGCAAACCCGACCTCCGACGACGTGAAGATCGTCGAGCTGCCGCCCAACGCGCTCGGCGCCAAGCCCTGGCCCGACGGCATCGCGCGCTTCGAGGACGCCCAGGGCGCCGAGCACTTCGCCATCGCCGGAGAGTGGAACGACGCCCTCCTCGTCATCAGCCGCGAGGGCGAGGTCGTCGCCAACACCGAGCTCTCCCCGAACGACCTGCCGGACTCGCTCCCGCGGGTCGTCGACCCCGGTTCCCCGCTGTTCAGCCCCGATACCATCGCGCCTTTCGTCTACGGCGGGCGCAGCTACCTCGCCGTCAGCCTGCGGCACTCGGGCGCGGTCGCCGTTTACGACGTGAGCAACGCAAAGGGCCCGAGCTACCGCACCGCGATCGCGGTCGGTGAGAAGGAGACCGGCAAGTCAGACAAGGACGGCAGCACCATCCGCCCGGAAGGCATCTGCGCGGCCGCCGATGGCAGCTTCGTCCTCACCGCCAACGAACAGGAGTCCTCGGTGAGCCTCGTGCTCCCCGTGGAATGAAGATGCGTCGAAGAAACCTCCGGTCACCCCGAAGTCGAGGGGCCCTTCGACTCCGCTCAGGCGAACCGGTGCGGGCGCCTCCGATTATCCCGAGCTTCGCACCGGGGCCTTGCCCCGCTGTGCCCCATGAACGAACAGCAGCTTGCCGTAGAGCCAGCCGTGCGCGCGAGCAAGTGAAAGTCCCCTCTCCCGCGCTTGCGCGGGAAGAGGGGATTTAGGGGAGAGGGAAGGTTGGTCGCCACCGCCGAGGAGACGCCCCCTATCGACTCGACGCTCGTGCCCAACCTCGAGGAACGTCGCCGGCTGTTAGTCAGGAGCGAAGCCGAGGGGCCCTTCGACTCCGCTCAGGGTGAACCGGTGCGGGCTCCGCCGCTTGCTCCCGAGCGCAGTCGAGGAGGTGTCGACTACCTCCCTCATCTCTCGGGAAGCTGTGCCCGGCCGTCTCGACTTCGCGCGAGGTGACCGGGGCGAGCGGGCCGAGCTCAGAGACAATCCGCGAATACGCATGAGCCGAACGTGAGCCTTTTCGACCAAATCCTCGTCGTCGCCTTCATCGCGCTGACCGCCTGGCTCGGCATGCGTCGGCCCGCCGAGCGCCAGACCACCGCCGGATACCTGCTCGACGGCCGGCGCCTGACGCTGCCGGCCTTCGTCGCCACCACCGTTTCGACCTGGTACGGCGGCATCCTCGGGGTCGGCGAGTACAGCTTCCGCTATGGGCTGTCGAATTGGCTCGTCTTCGGCGTGCCCTACTACCTCGGCGCGCTCGTCTTTGCGCTGCTGTTGGCCGAGCGGGCACGCCGCAGCGAGGCGCTCACCCTGCCCGAGCAGATAGGCAAGGCGTACGGCCGCGGCCCCGCGGCGATCACCGCAGGGATCGTGGCGTTGACGACCCTGCCGGCGGCTTATGTGCTCACCCTTGGAATCCTCGCCCGCGCCGTCTTCGGCCTGCCGCTCTGGCTGGGCATCGCGGCAGCGACCGGCCTCTCGGTCGCCTACGTCTGGCGCGGCGGATTTCGATCGGTGGTGAATACCCACGCCCTGCAGTTCGCGCTGATGTTCGGCGGCTTCGCGCTGCTGCTCGGCCTGCTGGTTGCGCAGCACGGGCTCGAGCCGCTCCAGACCCGAGTGCCCGAGACGCACTGGAGTTGGGATGGCGGGCGCTCGGCACAGGCGATCATCGTCTGGTACTTCATCGCGCTCTCGACCTTGGTCGAGCCGACCTTCTACCAGCGCTGCTTTGCCGCCGTCTCGCCCAAGGTCGCGAGGCGCGGGCTGCTCGTGTCGATAGCCTGCTGGATCTGCTTCGACGCCCTGACCACCTTCTCCGGACTCTACGCGCGGGCGCTGCTGACAGACCTGCCCGCGTCGCGCGCGGTCGAGGCTTTCCCGCAACTTGCCCTACAAGTGCTCCCCGCGGGCGTGTGCGGCCTGTTCTTCATCTCGCTGCTCGCGACTGTGATGTCCACGGTCGACGGCTACCTCTTCGTCGCCGCGAGCACCTTCGGCCAGGACCTGCTCGGACGCACCGCGCGCTTCAACGGGCGCATCGTGCAGACGACTCGCTGGGGGCTTATCGGGTGCGGGGCGCTCACCTTGCTCGTCGCCTGGTTGTCCGAGTCGGTCGTCGGCATCTGGCACGGGTTTGGTTCGGTGACCACCGCCGCGCTGCTGATTCCGGTGGTCGGGGCTTTCGTTCCGCGCTTGCGGCTTTCGCGCGCCGGCGCGCTCGTCCACATGGTCGCCGTGTTCCTCTTCACCGCAGTCTGGCTGTCGAGCCGAGGGTGGAGCGAAGGCGGCGGGTACCTGTTGGGCGTCGAGCCCATCTACGCCGGGCTCGCGCTCGGGGTCGCGATCTGGAGCGGCGATCGCCTGATCGCGAGGAGCCGCGGCGCCGAGGTCGTGCCCATGCCGGTGCGGGCGCGCGAGGCGGTGCCGGCGAGCACGCAGGAGATCAGGAAGACCGGGAGCTGAGCGGAAGGACGGCCCTTGTGCCGGCGGTGTGGGTGCCGACCGGACCGCCGGCCTTTGTGCCAGGACTTGGGTTTCCGATGGGGCAAGCGTACAAATAATCCGAAGTGGCCAATAGCGCAGTCGCCCTGCCGCCGATCGGCCGGAGCCTCGAGCGGCACCTTCGGCCCCACCTATCCTCCCTTCGCCTTAGCGGGCCGCACTAAACGGGCGCGGCCGACTTCGCCGTGCGCGCTGTCCTCGAGCGTCCCAACGAGTTCGGCCGGTGGACGCGGCCTTCGCGCCTCGCGGGCCTCGGTCGAAAGCTGCGTGAGGTCGAGTCGCTTGGCGGCACCGGGCTGCTGGAGCGCGAGACCCTTGTCGGACTTGCCCGAGGCAACCAACCTGATCTCGAGGTGAGTACCGAGTGCCTTGGCGACCTTCTCGAGCGTCTCGATGGTCGGGTTCGAGTCCGGGTGCTCGAGCTTGGCTATCTGCTGCTGGCTCACGTTGGCGCGCCTTGCGAGCTGCGCTTGTGTCAGGCCCGCCTCCTGGCGCTGCCAGCGAAGCGACAGCTTGACCGCGAGCTTGGCAGGAACAGGAATCCAGAGGACTCGAGCGCCCTTCGGGGCCTTGATTCGTACCGAGGGCTTTGGGGGTACTTCGCCTGCCGCGAGGGTCGCCTCCAGCCATCCATGGAGCGCGTCCTGCGCCTGCTCAACGATGTCCTCGCCAGGCTCGGCGAACGTCTGGCAGCCCGGGCAGTTTGGAAACTCTGCAAGAGTCGCACGCCCTTCTTCCGTCACGATCGCCGGGTACTGCATGCCTGTTCTCCTACCTGAGCTTCAACCCGCTCTGGCGCTCGATGCTCTTCAGGGTGCCCACAGGGATGTCCTTCTTCGGATGCGGAACCGTCACTGTGCCCGGTTTCGTAGGGTGCCGAAGCTGGTGGTGCGAGCCGCTCGCCCGCACCAAGAACCAGCCATCCGCCTCCAGAGCGTCGATGATCCCGAGAGCCCACGCCTTCATTTAACAACTCTGCGGTTGTTCCCGGAAGCCGCGTCGCGCAGCGTCCTGGCTGCCGAGCGGATGGATACGGCGTACGACCAAGGCCTCGGACGAGTGCAGAGACAAACCCGACTGGAGAGGAACAAGGGCTGCGGCGTCCGGGCAGCAGCAGACCGACCGCCGACCTTCGTGCCGGCGCCCGACCCTGCGCAGGGCAATCGATCGGAGTGCTGCCCTTCGTGCCAAATCCCGCTGCCACGCGAGGTCAGACGAAGGTCAGCCGACCAGTCAACCGAACCAAGCCATATTGGCTACCGGGCTCTCCGCGACAAGTGCTCGAGAGCTTCCCATCTATCGCGGAGAGACCCTGCGACCGCTCCTCACTGCATCGGGTGGGAGGCGAAGAACTGCCAGATCGCCTCGTTGCCGTTCACATCGCGGCAGACGACGCCGACGCGGTCGGAGGAGAAGTAGGGCTTGCCGTCGGGCCAGGTGTGGCCACCGCCGACGATGCGGAGGAGCACCACGTCGGCGCGGCAGCCCGGATAGCTCTCGCGCTGGACCCGCGTGCCGTCGTCGGCGAGGTCGGGCAGGTGTTCCACCGTCGGTGAGGGTCCACAGCCGTTGCGCTGGGCCCAGTCGGCGACGGTCGCCGGGATCGATGCCTTCGACTTGCCGTCGTCCTGCAGGCAGGCGGCAGGGCCGCCCTCGAAGCTCCAGCAGGGATCCGCGGTGCCGTGGATTTGCAGCACTGGGACCGGGCGTTCGGGCAGGCAGCCCTGCGCCTCGGCGAGCTGGTTGCCCCCGGCCACCGGCGCGATGGCCGCGATGCGAGCCGACAACTCGCACGCGAGCCGGTGGCTCATGGCCGCGCCGTTGGAGAGGCCGGTCGCGAAGATCCGCTTCGGGTCCGGACGCATCCAGCGCTCGAGGTCGTCGAGCAGGGCGACGACGAACGCCACGTCGTCGACGCCCTCCCCGCACGCCCGGCCGCTGACGCATTGCCATTCGCCCGAGCCGCCGCCCGCGTTCCAGGTACGGAGCCTCCTGCCGGTCCGCGCGCTCGTGCCGTCGGGGTAGACCACGGCAAAGCCCTCGCGGTCGGCGAGCGCGTCGAGGCAGCCGGAACCGTCTGCCGGCTCGCTTGGACAGGTCAGGCTGGCAGCCGACTCGCGGCTGCCCCCGCCACCGTGAAAGACGAGGACGACCGGCACAGGCGAATCGGGAGACCAGCCCGGAGGCAGATGGATGTCGTAGGCCCGGTCGCTCCACCCGGCGAGAGCGCAGGACGTCGTCGTGCCCGGGGTTGCCAATGAATCGCAACGCTCGGGGGCAAGCTGCCGGTGGCAACCGGAGGCTGTCATCACGGTCAGGAGCAGCGCGAGTCGTTGGGAGCGCATGGAGACCTCGAGGTCAGGGCGGTTGAAGGAGGAGCACCGGGCTTCTGGGCCTCCGGGCTCGCCGCATCGTACTCGGCCGCCGTGACGGTAATCGCGCCCACCTCGTTCCGGAGGCCCTGGTGAACGGCGCCAGAGATCCTGAGTTCATTCCACCCTGTCCAAGCACCTTGGGCGAAAAGCGGTCAGCCCGAGCGTAGAGGCGACCAGCGGGAGCCTCGAAGTCGGGCCGTCGCGAATCTGCCCCCCCAACCTCAATCTGGACGGAGACCTCCGGCGCCTCGCGAGTGATTTCGGCCCCCTGGAGGTCCGACTTACTGCGTGGAATGAACTCTGGAGCTCCTATGGATCCCAGCAAACGACTTCGCCGTAATTCGCCTCGCATTTCCCATGCGGCGTCTTCGCGCACTTGACCTCGCCATAGTTGGCCACGCAGTCATAGCCACACGCGATGGTGCCGTAATTCGCGAGGCATTCGGCTTGCCGCTGCCTCCCTCGCCGCCTTTGACGGGGCGGATCCCAGCAAACGACTTCTCCGTAGTTGGCCAGACAGGCGCCCGCCGGGGTCTGCGCGCACTTGACCATTCCGTAGTTCGCGACGCAGTCGTAGCCGCAAGCGGTCTCGCCATAGTTCGTGATGCACTCCGGCTCGCTGGCAAAGGAGACTGCAGGCGCCGCGCAAACGAGCAATGCAATCGCAATCCGCTTCATTTCTCTCTCCCGAGTCCGGTTTTTCGTTTCTACGAGCGTGCTTCTTCCGTCTGGCGCTACTGACAGCCGAAGCCACTGCATTCGCCCCTGTCGCTGCATCCGGCCCTCTCCCACCAGCCGAAGCCGGGGCAGGCCCCGGGCTTCCGCGATTCGCGCTTCGATTTCGCCCTTGGCGAGCCCGGGCGCGGCGACGATTGCCAGGAGCGAGAGCAGCTTGCTGAAGGTCGTCGGCATCGCGTCTTTCCGTTTCGAGCTTTCGCCCGAAGGAACCCCGCCAAAGGGCAGGCGGTTAACCTCGCGCGCGCAAATCGCGCGGAATCGCGGCGAGGACCGCATGACAGGCGATGGCGCTTCGACGGCATGGCAACGGGCTTTGCTCTCGCCTGTTCTGGCGCGGCGCACACCGGCGCGCTCGTCCTCGCCGAAGAGGGCGCGAGGGCGCCTTCGGCGGCGTAATCCCCAGCCGGTCCCAGCGCGCATCTGCACTGCGGGGTCCACCACGGCCTCGCGCGCTCGGGACGAGCAGCCGCGACCTCTCTGGACCGAATCAGCCGCTCAAGAAGCGCGGTGGCTTCGGCCTCGCCGCTGCGATCGGCGAGCGGTCGGCTTCCTCGAGCAAGGCTCGGCAGCAGCCTCTTCGCCCTGTCCGCTCGTGTACCGACCTCCCTCGAGGAAGACGACCGGCTCGAGCTGACGGCGCGCCTCGACGTCGCGCAGGGCCGTGGCGATCTTCGCCTGCATCCTGCGGGCGAGGTCGCCGCGCAGCGGCCGCTGCGCCTGAGCGATCTGCATCAACTCGCCGAGAATCGCGCAGCGGTCCGGCCCGGTGAGCCATGGGCGCTCGATGCGCAACACCTCGTCGAGCCGCAACAGGAGCGCGTGGGCCCTTTGCTTGGTCTCGGCCTCGCGCACGAGCCGCGCGACGTTCCCAATCGCCTGACCGAGCCGGGCGAGCGCTGCCCCTTTCTCGCGCTCGGGGACGCTGCGCAGGCGCATCGTCCAGTCGGCCACCGAGGTGGCGCTCGCGCCCCATCGCCCCAACCCGCGGCTGTCCAACAGGCCCGGCGCGTAGGCCGCCGAGAGGTGACCGCAGCAGACGTGCACGTAAGGCAGGTCCACCTGCGCCTTCTTGCCCCACGGATAGAGCCACCTCATGAGCTGCTGGGCGCTCTCGCCAAAGTCGTTCGCGCCAATGCGCGCGTCCCATTCGATGTCGAAGAAGCGGCGCGACGAGGGGCGGCCAAAGAACTTGCCCAAGGCGCGTCCGCGGCGCGGCAGGCTCTGAACGCTCCCATCGGCCGACCAACGGAAGAGCGCCAGGTAGAGCCCGAGCGCGTGAACCAAGCCAATCTCGGGGCGGTCGGGCCAGTCCCGGGTTCCCAGCGGGTGCACGATGCGGCGTCCGCGCCGCACGCGGACCGGCGTGGCGATGACCTCGCTCGCGCGAATGGCGCGGGAGCAGGCCAGCCAGATGCCGTAGAAGCGGTTTCGCTCCCGGTCGAAGGCATCGACGAAAGCGAGCGCGCTCTCCAGCGTCTTCTGTGGAGAGCTCTCCCCGAACACCGAGGCCCACACCTTGCGCGTCGCGCTCGACCTGCGCTTCGGCTTTGCGGCGGGGACCGCCTTCGCGGCGGGCTTCGCCTTCGCGGATTGGGGCTTTCGCGATTGCGACCGCTCACGCGTCTTCTCGCTCTTTCGCGCCGTCGACTTCGACACGGGCTTGCTGCCCACGGCTTTCGAGGCCCGCTTGCGCCTTCCGTCACTTGCCTTCGCCCGCTTCTTCATCACGCCTCCTTGGAAACCGCGGCGCGGTCGGTCTCCTCGCCCCGCGAACCGATCAAATAGCTCACCCCGCGGACGCACCGGAATCTGCGTCGATCGCCCGCGCCTCATCGCCCACTCTCGGCCGCAGTCGGAGGCGACGAATGGGAATCAATCAGACAGCGAGCGGACGAAACCAAGCGCTCGAGTCAGCCGCCGACGCGGCCAACGGGGCGCTGCTGCTTCATGGCGCGGCAGACGCCTCGCATACCTCGGCAAGTGCCGGGGGGCTGGCCGCTCGACATCAACCAGCAACCGACCGCCGAGGCGGCCGGAGGGAGTCGGCAAATGAAGCGATTGTTCCTGGTGGGATTCGCAGCGGCGCTCGCTGCTGCCAGCGCGAGCTGCGGCGGCGACGACGACGGCGAGCCGATCATCGATTGCGTCAACCACTGCGAAGAGGAGTGGCAGATGCAATGCGCGGGCGACCTCGTGCAGGTCTGCATGGCCGACGAGCACGGGTGCCTCTTCTGGGCGACGCCGGAGCCCTGCTCTAACGGTGGCTCCTGTCGCGACGGCGCCTGCCCGGAGCAGCCAGCTTGCGGCCCAGGGAGCTGCGCCGGCTGCTGCTACCACGGCCAGTGCGCCACCGGCACCGCACCCGGCGCCTGTGGCCGAGGCGGCGCCCAGTGCGTCACCTGCGCGGCCGGCGAGGGTTGCTCGGCGACCGGTTTCTGCGAGCCGCTGGCAGCCGCCTGCGGTCCTTCGACCTGCACCGGCTGCTGCTTCAACGGCCAGTGCCAGGCCGGCATCTCGTCCTCGGCTTGCGGCAAGGGCGGCGGCGCCTGCGTCGCGTGCGCTTCGGGCCAAGCCTGCTCGAGCGCGCAGGTGTGCGAGGCCGCCGCCCCCACCTGCGGTCCGGGCAACTGCACCGGGTGCTGTCTCAACGGCCAGTGCCAGACCGGGACCGCGAACATCGCCTGCGGCGCGGGCGGAGCGCAGTGCGTCTCCTGCGGCACGGGACAAGTCTGCAAGCCGAACCGGGCCTGCGGGGTCGACCCCAACTCGAGATGGAGGGTGCAGCCCGTCTCGGCGGAGATCGCCCGGACCAACAACGGCAGCTATTGGGACGGCGACGGCTCGGGGCCGGACGTGAAGGTCACGATGAGCTGCCCGCCCGCGAGCGCGCCGATCGCCGGGGCGACGCCCATCGCGTACGACACCTGGGAGCCGACCTGGTCGAGCGGCGGGTGCGTCACCACGGCGAGCGCCCTGCTCGCCGCTCCCTGGCGCTTCCAGGTGTGGGACTCGGACCTGACCGTAGACGACACCATCACCCCGGAGCTGACCCTGCAGCTCACCGAGGCGCACTTCGCCGCCGGCCGCTGGAGCGGCGGGTACGGCGCCCTCACCTCGCTCACCGTGCAGTTGCAGCGGCAGTAGTCGCCGGCGGGCCGCAGTTGCCGGGCAGGCGGGCTCAACGCGCCCGCCCGTCCGGCTTGATCGCTGGCCCTCGAGCGGACGCGCCTGAGCCGGTCCCGGTCGCCGGCTCGTGCGTCGCGCAGGACCGAAAAGCCGATTTGAGCCGGCAAGTGTTCCGGCTCGCGCTTCAGGCGAGGAATCGTCCCGAATTCGTCGCGGGTTTGAGGTCGAGCGCACAAAAGCCGACCGCCCTACTCGACCTCGGCTACCGGCGAGGAGCTCGCAACCGTCTCCTTTGCGCCGCGCTCTTCCTCTGGAAAGAGCGGATGCCCGTCGGCAACCACGGTGAGCACCCGCTTTCCAATCTGCTTCCAGGGTCCACCGGGCTTGTTCGCCCTTTCGACCCTCACCAGGTAACGGCCCAGCCGCTCGAGCCGCATTCCCCACAAAGCGTTGATGGAGCGGTGCGTGTGCTCGGTGGCGGCGATCTGACTGCAGGAGCTCACCACGACCTTGTCGTCCGGATCGAAAACCGTGATCCGCTCGTGGAAGTGCTCGGGCGCTCCCTCGGTCTCGTAGATCGTCACCACGAAGAGCTTCGGCAAAAGCGCCGGAAGCTTCCTCGTGAAGACGACCTCGAGCATGTTGAATGCGGTCAGCCGGCCAGTCATCGAGTCGGCGGAAACACCCTCGGCGACGACGCAAGCGACGAGCTCAGTAGCCATAGCTAGCCGCCTGTTCGTCCTGACCAATCCGTGCGGATGCAGTGCTCGTCGTCACCAGCCGAGGACCGACAGAGCCCGTGCTCCAGAACCTTCGCACCTCGTCGAGCCGGCGCTCGGGGTTCCTCGCAAGCAGCGCCAAGAGCGCGGCAAGCAGAGCGCTCGGCTTTTCCTTTCCATGTTTCACCTTCGACAGGTAGCCCCGAGACAAGTCCAACAACACTTCGAGGTCCCGCTGAGGGCAGTGTTCCGAGAGCACTTGGATCGCTTCCTCGCTGAGCTTCGTCAGAGCCTTGGTTGCAGCGTCCGCCAAGGCCCGTTCCAGAGCCTCGGTTGTGCCGGCGTCAATCCATTCTTCTCCGCAGTAGTTGCAGGTCGGGATAGCCAGTGACGCTGGCAGCTCGAGCGCCTCGAAGTTGCGGAACCTCATCCGCCGCCCCGGCTTCTGCACTGGCTCGACCGTTCCCTTGCCACAGCTCGAGCAAATCGCTTGGCTCATGGTTCCCTCAATTCGAATTCGACCCTTAAAGGCCCACCGGCCCTGCGCTCGTCGAAGTCCCGCTCAGCCCCGTGCAAGGAAGCCAGCAAGACAGTCTTGCCTCCGCGCCGCTGCTCCAATCGGAGCTTGACGTACCAGGTAACCAGGCCACGGATCCGGAAGGCGTCCTGCAGGTCCGTGGAAATGGCGATTCCGTACTCGTCACAGGCCACGTCGCCGTAGGTGACCGACTTGAAGTAGTCGCCGGGCGACAGCTCCAAAAGCACGCTCCTGGCAAAACTCCGGGCCGCAAGCGGGGTTCTGAGCCACGGCAGCAGCCGATCGTTGAAGTTCTTGCCACCAAGTTCCACCCGGTCGTCCCCGGCGGCCGTCTTCACATCCTCGAGCGAATAGTACGGCGCCACTCCCCCACCTCCGGAAAATTAGTTTGGAGCTACTCCATTTTCAAGCGGATCGCCAGCGACAAGTGAAGCGACCTTGACCAAGGTCGAAGCCCCCCCACGCCCGCCCGGCTCACTGCGAACACCCCGGCGGAGACCTTTCGCGCGTGGGCACCCTGCCCGCCTGGGCCCCCTTCGACCTGGCATGCGCCGCCCCAATTGCTGAAGCGCCAGGCGCAGCGCCTCCCGGTGTGTGCGCGCAAGTCTGCAAAGCGACGAACCATTCCCTCGTTCGCCCGGTGCCCGTCTCCCCGTTCTCGATTTGGCGCACAAGTCGTAGCTTGTATGCTGGAGACCATGACCTCGCGGGACGTCATCGCGATCCTCGTGGCCACCGGATGGTTCCTCGAGCGAATCAAGGGCTCGCACCACCACTTTCGACACGCCACGAGGCCGGGAATCGTCACCGTCCCGCACCCGAAGAAGGACCTGAAGCGAGGGCTGGTGAAGAACATCGAGCATCAATCAGGGCTGGAAATCTGGCCGTCGTGAAAGAGGCTGCCATGCGCTACCCCGCTATCGTGACCCCTGAGGACGGCGCTTTCGTGGTCGTCTTCCCCGCCTGCTCGGGATGCCAGACGCAAGCTGACACGAAGGACGAGGTTCTTCCGATGGCGCAGGAGGCGTTGGAAGGCTGGCTGGAGGCGACGATGGCGGTCGGCGACGCCCCGCCGGTCCCACCGAAGTCCGTCCGCGCTCCCAAGGGCAGCCGAGTGCTCTGGGTCGAGGTTCCACCGAAGCTCGCCGTGAAGATCGAGCTTCGGTGGGCGCGACACCAAGCGCGCCTCACACAGGCGCAGCTCGCCAAGCGCGCCCAGGTCACTCAGCAGCAGATCGCCCAGCTCGAGAGCCCGGATTCCAACCCGACGCTCGACACCTTGGAGAAGGTCGCGCGCGCCCTCGGAGCCCGGCTCCAGGTCAGCCTTCGGCCCGAATCCCGGTGAAGCGCTTGGTCCACCAGGACCGGTGGACCGTAAGCAGTGCATGGACGGGCACCTGACCTCCCGACAGGCGCGCCGTAGGGTGCCCCCCGTCAATCGGACGGGAGGTCCATCGCATGAGCAGGGCGCAGGAATCGGCTGGGAGGCGAGTCGACCGGCGGAGGCCGCAGGTCGGCGCCGGTAGGGCCGCGGCGTTGGTTCAGCTCGGCAAGCGGTTCGCACGGTTCCGAAAGGAGCACGCGCGAGGCGCGCGGATCCCCGACGACCTGAGCCCGAGTTTGACAGTCGTTCGGGGCGACAAGAAGCACGACCCGAGTAGTTTC
>ENA-UOOR01000958-UOOR01000958.1-fermentation-metagenome-genome-assembly--contig:-NODE-958-length-36783-cov-13.754002_pt1 | contig 36783 bp, 33 predicted proteins | sample MGYA00245780_ERZ724029 | MGnify/ENA primary metagenome ERZ724029 (study PRJEB28704, sample SAMN03018315) | fermentation metagenome | biome: anthropogenic terrestrial biome; feature: soil; material... | reverse complement strand
CGTCAGGCCATGGTCCTCGGCACCCCGGTATAGAGGCGTTGGCATACTGTGTTAAAATATTACGGAATTGGGGGCAATCACTGTGCGAACAATTAGTCTTCGGCCCACCGCTGCTGATAAAACTGGGAAGCGCGCTTCCAATCCTTCTCTTTGGTGTCTTTCCCCATACAGCTAACGAAGACAGCAACCATACGAGGGTCGAATTGTGTGCCAGAAGTAAACTCCAACTCACGCAGAGCTTCGGATTGAGAAATAGTCACACGATAGGAGCGGGCGGAAGTCATGGCATCATAACAGTCCGCAATAGCAATGATCCGAGCGGTATACGGTATTTTATTACCCTTTAAGCCTTCCGGATAACCGGTGCCGTCATACCTTTCGTGATGGTACTTAATAATGTCGACCACAGTTTGTGGTAAATTGGCCTTGAGTGCTATTTCATAACCTGCCTGCGCATGCTCTTTAATAACTTCATATTCGTCAGGAGTTAGCGGCCCGCTTTTATCGAGAATTTCATCCCGGATCGCGATTTTGCCGATGTCGTGAAAGAGCCCGCCGATTTGTATTTGTTCGATGTCCTTGCGGGGAAGCCCAAGTGCTTCGGCCAGCAACACCGCATAATTGGCCACACGATTGGAATGCCTGCCGGTCTCCGGATCACTGAGTTCGCTAATGGAAGTCAGGCTGTTGATCGTCCTTAAATGCGAAGCGTAAAGATTGTCGTACATTTTGAGATAGCGGTTGATAAAGAAGAAGAGAAACGCCAGGCAGCAATTGAACAGAAGAAACACCGGCAGGGAAGTCATGTAAACATGGGCCAGTATTATACCAACAGAAGGGATTATCACGCAGCTCAGTAAATGCGGACCGGCGATCTTATTAAATGTTTCAAGAAAAGGCACTTTCTTATTGATTAAATGCATTAGAGAAATAGCGCTAATGTTAAGGATCCAGAAGACAAGCGCTGCTGGAAATACCGGATACAGAGGCGGGTAAGCACTGGTTACGCTGCCTGCCAGTTTAAAATAGACCAAGGCAAAGGCATAGGAAGCCAAAGTCAGTTGCCCGACATTGGCTAGAAATTTCCACACATTGCGTTGATGCAGGATATAGTAAACCCCATGACTAATCATAAAGAGGGGCATTAAATAGCGCGGGCCGAACAGAATTAGAAATGCAAATTGCACAATGGTGGATCCAGCGATGCGGACGCTGTTTTTATAAGTAAAAGCGACAAATGTCTGGATGGCTGAGATCAGAACATACCCGAACCAGACTTCAAAGGTAAGTGGCAATATGTTGAGTGCCGACAGTGAATTGATAGCGAAATGCAGTACAACGGCAGCCAAAAAGACGGCTGCACAAAAAATGGGGTTTGCATACTTGGACCGGGTCACTTGAATCGCCCCCCAAAGATATTGTAAGAGAAATTAAATGAAATTTTAAATATTATTGCTCCTAAAATTCGACACCAATTATTTTTTTCCTGCGAAATTCTTGCAAAAACTGGTTGGGATGTTTCCCGAGCCGTGGCCGGGGACAGATGAATCGTCCCCGCGCCGCGGCGCAGAACGCATATGCGGGAAAAGTATCCCTATTATGCAGGGATTGATGAATATATGCAGAAATATTGTTTGGTGGGACGATGGGGGTTGGCAAATGGATCTGTTTGAATACCATGCCGCGCAGCAACGCAAAAAAGAAGCTCCGTTAGCTGATCGGATGCGTCCGCGCACGTTGGACGAATTTATTGGTCAAGAGCACATCGTTGGCCAGGGGCGGCTGCTCAGGCGGGCAATAGAAGCCGACAGAATTACATCGTTAATTTTCTACGGCCCGCCTGGTACTGGAAAAACAACATTAGCTCGTATTATCGCCAACCATACGGCGTCCTTTTTCGAATCTTTGAATGCCGTTTCTTCAGGCGTGGCTGATTTGCGCAGAGTAGTCAGTGAAGCCCAGGAACGCTATAAACTTCACGGAAAACGTACGATTATTTTTGTAGATGAAATTCATCGTTTTAATCGCGCACAGCAGGATGCGTTGTTGCCAGCTGTCGAAGACGGCACCATTATCCTAATTGGCGCCACGACCGAAAACCCGTTTTTTGAAATAAACTCGCCATTAATTTCGCGGTCGCGGATCTTCCGCTTAGAACCGCTTTCAGGAGAGGGTATTCTACGGATCCTTGCGGCAGCTCTGGATGATTCGGAACGCGGCCTGGCTCGTTTCAAGCCGGTTGTGGATGAGACTGCCCTGCAGCATCTCGCCAACATCGCAGACGGCGATGCCAGGGTGGCACTGAATGCGCTGGAATTGGCCGTACTGACTACTGAAGCGGACGCTTCCGGTCAACGGCATGTTACGCTGGAGATTGCGGAAGAATCCATTCAGAGACGCCAAATCCGCTACGACAAGACTGGCGATAATCATTACGATGTGATCTCAGCATTTATTAAAAGTATGCGCGGTTCAGACCCTGATGCCGCCGTTTATTGGCTGGCTAGAATGATCGAGGCGGGGGAAGATGCGCGATTTATCGCGCGCCGAATTGTGGTACATGCCGCGGAAGATGTCGGAATGGCTGATCCGATGGCTTTGGTGCTAGCGGTTTCCGCCGCACAGGCTGTTGAATTCATCGGCCTTCCCGAAGCGCGGATTCCTCTGGCGCAGGCTGCAATCTATATAGCGTGCGCACACAAAAGCAACTCTACCGTCAACGCCATTGACAGTGCTCTGAAAGCAGTTCGTGACGAGCCTAATTCTGCGGTACCCGCCCATCTAAAGGATGCTTCCTACGCTGGTGCGGCCAGATTGGGCCACGGGGTTGATTATCAGTATCCGCATAACTTCCCGGAGCATTTTGTTCTGCAGCAATATCTGCCCGGGGCAATGGTCACGAAACAGTTTTATCTACCTTCAGAAAACGGCGCCGAGGCTAAAGTCAAAGAGCGACTCACCCGGCTTTGGCAAGACGATAAATAGCCGTTTGCTAAATACAAACACAGGAGGGTATAATTATGGACAACATTAAGGTCATTCAATGGGGTTTAGGTGCCATGGGCGGTGGCATGGCACGGTTGATGCTCGAAAAAAAGGGATTAGAAATTGTGGCCGCGATCGATCTGGATCCTGCCAAAGTAGGCAAAGACGTTGGTGAAGTGCTGGAGACCGGCAAAAAGGCTGGAGTAAAAGTCAGCGGCAACCCGGATGAGGTATTTGGCCATGTGAAAGCTGATTTGGCCATCATCGCGACCGGTTCTTTTACCAAAGAAGTATTCCCGCTAATTGAGAAAGCTGTGCGGGCCAAAACGAATGTAATCTGTATTGCTGAGCAAATGTCCTATCCGGCGGCACAGGAACCAGAATTAGCTGAAAAGATCAACCGCCTGGCCACTGAGAACGGTGTCACTGTACTGGGCACCGGCATTAATCCCGGTTTTGTACTGGATACGCTCATCATTGCTTTGACTGGCGTCTGTCTGGATGTAACCAAAATACGGGCAGCCCGTATTAATGACCTATCTCCTTTCGGCCCAACCGTCATGAAGACACAGGGTGTCGGCACGACTCCCGAAGAGTTCAACAAAGGGATTAAAGACGGAAGCATCGTTGGCCATGTCGGTTTTGAGGAATCATTACATATGATTGCCGCCGCTTTAGGATGGCAGCTGGATGAGATCAAGCAAACCCGTGAGCCGATTATCAGCAATGTCTACCGCGAAACCAAATATGTTAAGGTCGAAAAAGGTAACGTCGCCGGATGCCGTCATATTGCACATGGCTATATGAATGGCAAGCCAGTCATCGAACTGGAGCATCCCCAACAGGTGCTGCCAAATCTGGAAGGCGTCAATACTGGAGACTATATCTGGATTGAAGGCACTCCCGCTATTAACATGGCGATTAAACCGGAAATTCCAGGCGGTCTTGGCACGATTGCCATGGCAGTCAATATGATTCCGAAAGTCATTGCTGCGCAGCCAGGACTGGTCAGCATGAAGGATCTGCCGGTGCCGTCGGCCGTGTTGGGCGACTTCAGAAAGCTCGGCATTGCGAAGTAGCTTTTATTCAGGCGTGTATACCGGCGCATACCGTCGCATAACAGATAAAGGCGGATGCGCCGTCTTTTATTCCCCGATTTCATGGGACCGTCTGGTTTGCGATCCATGAATAAGTTAGGGTAACATTGAATGGGAGAATCGCCTTTTTTGGATCCGATTAAAACAGATGGGGGTGCAACTAATGAAAGAGATTCCCGCAGGTTCCTGGGTTTTAGTACACTCGATCATACTGGAACCAGAACAGAGGGCACCCCAGGTACCTGCAGATACGAAAAAGGTTCCTTTAGAAATGTGGGTTAAAGGCTACTTGGAGAAAGCGGCCCTTCCGGGTAATTCCGTAACGGTTAAGACATTCACCGGACGGATGGTTACCGGAAAATTAGTGGAAGCTAACCCGGCTTATAATCACAGTTTCGGATTTGTGCCCGAGTTGCAGAGAATCGGCGGCGAACTGCGCGCAATGCTTGCGGAGAGTGCCGGTGCTGGAAAGGGGAGCAAATCTGATGGATAATAGTTATCAAGCAGTTATGGCGCGTAATAATGAAATCATGCTGCGTTCAGTTGGTATGGACTACAGTAAGTTCAATACCGGCAAAATCGCGTTTGACTACGAAGGCATGATGGCTCAAGCCGGCTATTCTTTGGGCGAGGTCATCCGGATTCAGGGCGAGACTGGAGTCGGCAATACACCAATATACGAGCTTCGTAATCTTACCGAGCTGGTGCGGCGCACAGCCCCGCGTGGCAAAGGTGCCCGTATCCTGATCAAAGATGAAGCCGCTAATCCGTCCGGAAGCTTTAAGGCGCGCCGCGCTTCCGTTTCCGTATATCACGCCAAAAAACTGGGTTACAAAGGCCTCATCTCAGCTACCAGCGGTAACTATGGCGCGGCCGTCGCCTCGCAGGCCGCTAAGAAGGGTCTGGGCTGCATTGTTGTGCAGGAAGTCTTTGATAGCCGCGGCATTGGACAGCCGGAAATTCTCGAAAAAGGCCGTGCCTGTGAAGCCTACGGCGCGGAAGTTGTCCAGCTTACGGTCGGGCCCGAATTGTTCTATGTATTTTTGAGACTGCTCGAAGAAACGGGCTATTTTAATGCTTCGCTTTATACTCCATTCGCAATTTCCGGCATCGAGACGCTCGGCAGCGAGGTTGCGGGGCAGATTCGCGAAAAGTATGGCCAGGATCCGGATGCCGTGATTATCACCCATGCCGGAGGTGGCAATGTCACCGGTACCGCGCGCGGTCTGCTTAAAGCCGGCTGCAAGAACACCAAAGTTATTGGGGCCAGTGTCGACTTGTCGGGGCTGCACATGGCCAGCGACGGCGACTTTAACCGCAAATCATTCACCACCGGTCATACCGGATTTGGCGTACCATTCCTTACGTGGCCTGATCGCGCAGATGTTCCCAAAAATGCTGCCAGAGCGCTGCGTTACCTAGACCGTTACGTCACAGTCACACAGGGTGAAGTCTTTTATGTTACCGAAGCATTGGCACAATTGGAAGGTCTGGAACGCGGGCCGGCAGGAAACACTTCGTTGGCGGCCGCTTTGGCGATCGCTCGTGAAATGGATCGCGAGCAAATCGTGGTGGTGCAAGAAACTGAGTACACCGGAGCAGGTAAGCATCCGACCGCCCAATTATCATTCGCCAGGCAGCAGGGTATCGAAATCAGAAGAGGCGATCCGCGGGAGAATGTCCCCGGCAAAGCCATTGTGCTGCCGACCAATCCGGGACAGATCAGCGTAGTGGATTATGACCTGAATTCGGCACGGCGCTCATACCTCCGCAAAGCGACGGAAGGGTATACCGTTGAAGATTTGGATCAAGTTGACTTGGAGTTCTTAGCGGATGAAACCCGCTGGAGCAAAGAAAAGGTTATTGAGGAAATCAGGCATGGTTTGCAGCGCTAAGCGCGGCATGCTTATCATCATTATTATGAACAAAGGGGAGTGCGGAGATGATTCGGGAAGACGATTTTTCTGAAAGGCGCAAAAAACTGAGCGGATTAAGCGACGTAGAATTAGAGGCGCGTTTTTGGTCACTAACTGATGAGATCATGCAGCCGCTGATCGACTTGGCTAAAACGCACACGTCTCCGTCGATTGAACGGTCAGTTCTTTTGCGGATGGGTTTTTCCAGTATTGAGGCCAAAGCGATCGTCGATCGTTGCGCTGAAAAAGGTCTCTTAGGCAAAGGTGCCGGCCATGCGGTTTGGAAAGTAGCGCAAGACCGCAATATTCCGATCCGGACTGCCGGTTTGGAACTGGCCGAGGGCAAACACTGGGATAATCTAACCTTTGGAAAGTGAGGGTAAGGCATGAAACTGAAAGCTGATGAAAAGTTAAATGTCGCGGAAATATTAAAAGACCTTGAAGGCTACAGGCCGCGCCGTAAGGGTTGGACTTGGCGCGAGAGTCTTGCACCTGACACCAGGATTGGATTATTCGAATATCGTCAGGTTTCCAAAGATCTGAAACAGGGCATTCCAATGCCGGCTGCCAAAAGTTTTGGCGGTATCAACCCGCAGCCAGATTGCGTGATTACAACCGAGATTGCTTCCGGCCGTTTTGAAGATGACTTAAGAAGGATGCGTATGGCTGCCTGGCATGGCGCCGATCATATTATGGTAATTCGCACCGCCGGCCAGAGCCATTTTGACGGTTTGATTGAAGGGACTCCCGAAGGCGTGGGCGGCGTTCCAATTACCCGCAAGCAACTACGGGCCACCCGTAAAGCGCTCGACTTTATTGAAGACGAAGTCGGCCGTCCCATCAATTTTCACTCTTACGTCAGCGGCGTCGCTGGACCAGAAGTCGGAGTCTTGTTTGCTGAAGAAGGGGTCAATGGAGCTCACCAGGATCCCCAGTACAATGTGCTTTATCGCAATGTGAATATGGTGCGTTCCTTCGTTGATGCTGCGGAAGCCAAATGCCTGATGGCGGATGCCGGTATGGCCCAGATCGACGGCGCCCATAATGCTAACGCCACAGCCCGCGATGCCTGGAAAGTCATGCCGGAGCTGATGGTCCAGCACGCCTTGAACTCTTCTTTCTCAGTGCAAGCCGGTATGGCGAAGGATAAGATTTGTCTGTCTACAGTGCCTCCAGATGTCGCACCGCTCCCGGCGATGCGGATGGACCTGCCGTATGCTGTAGCCTTGCGCGATTTATTCAAAGGCTACCGGATGCGCGCTCAAATGAACACCAAGTATATGGAGTCCGATACTCGTGACGCGACGGTCAGTCATACACTGAACCTGATGCTGTCGCGTTTGACCAGTGCCGATATTCAAAGCACCATTACTCCGGACGAAGGCCGCAATGTTCCCTGGCATTACAATAACATTGCCGCTTTGAACACCGCCAACCAAATGTTGATTGGGTTGGATGGCATTCTGGAAATGGTGGAGCTGAAAAAAGACGGCCCGTTGCCAGAGACAGTGCGTGAGCTCAAAGAGCGTGCTGTGCTGTTCTTAGAACAAATCAAGGAAATGGGCGGTTATTTCGCAGCTGTCGAAGCCGGCATGTTTGTTGATTCCGGTATGTTCCCGGAGCGCAACGGCGACGGCATTAAGCGTCAGATCGACGGTGGCGTGGGTGCCAACAGTGTCGTAGCCCGGGACGCCGATTATTTTGCGCCGGTCTGTTCGCACTTTGGTAACAACCATGTTCCGTCTCAATATAAGAGTGCTTGCGATGCGATTGGCGGATGTACACTCTGCCGTCCGGAAAAAATCGTCTACATCAATGAGCTTGATGAAGAGGATTGCGTAGACCGCAGAATGGCTGAATTCCAGGATCACCAGACTAAGAACATGATTCGCCCGGAAGTCCAGTGGTATGGTGACGGCTATGTAGTCGTCGGAATGTTTGTGCCGGTTGATGAACGCACCGCTGAATTCGCGGCGCTGGAAATTGCCAAACGTATGAATCTTGAAGAAGCCGAAGTGATTCATAAGGGCGTTATGCATCCTTCGGAAGGCACATTTGTGGAAGTGAAAGGCAGATTCTTGCAGGATATCGATCCGAAGAGCCTTGTCATTCCGAAGAAAGTAGTCACCTTATCGGACGATGAAATTCGCAAAGACATTAAAGCCCGTCCGCTGAAAATCGTGGCTGCGACCGTAGGACAGGATGAACACTCGGTCGGTATGCGCGAAATCATTGATATTAAGCATGGCGGCATTGAGGGTTTTGGAGTGGAATGCTTGTATCTTGGTACTTCGGTGCCTGTGGAAAAAGCAGTCGACGCCGCGATTGAGTCCAATGCTGACGCGATTCTGATTTCCACGATTATTACTCATGCCGATATTCACCGCACCAATATGAAACGGCTCGATCAACTCTGCCGTGAAAAAGGTGTCCGGGATCGCCTGATGCTGGTAGCCGGCGGTACTCAGATTACGAACGAAATTGCGGTTGAGTCCGGTATGGACGCCGGTTTCGGACGCGGTACCAAAGGCATTAACGTAGCCAGTTTCCTGGTTGAGCGGCGCCGTAAAATGAGTGCGGCCCAAAAATAAATGGTACGCACATCGGGGCCAATATTGGCCAACAAATAAGGGGCGAACTGATTTGAGACGCATTGACCTTTTGGCTGCCGAAATTGGCAGCACGACAACCGTAGTCAGCGCTTTTGACAAACTCTCAACCAGTGATCCTGTTTTTCTGGGTCAGGGGGTTGGTTCAACTACTGTTGTCGAAGGCGATGTCCGGATAGGGCTCAATGCGGCGATGGCAGATCTGTCTACCCGAATCGGATCTTTTGAACCAGACCGCATTGCCGCGACTTCAAGCGCGGCAGGCGGTTTGGTGATGACAGTGCACGGACTTGTTTATGACATGACTGTCAAAGCAGCCAAAGAAGCTGCCTTGGGAGCAGGCGGAGTCATCCGCATGGTGACTGCCGGCCGCATCCGTCCTGAGACGACAGAAGAGATTCTAAAAATCAGTCCGCGCATTATCATTTTAGCCGGCGGGGTTGATTACGGTGAAGAAGAGATCATTTTGGAAAACGCCCGGTTTTTGGCAGCTTTGCCATTGAGTGTTCCGATCGTATACGCCGGGAACAGCGCGATTCAAAAACAGGTGTCTGCCATTCTCCGCGCAGGCGGCAAAGAAGAACTGATCTTGCCGAACGTCTATCCCCGCATAGATGAATTGAACATTGAGCCGGCGCGCAAGTTGATCGTAAAGCTTTTTGAAGAGAAGATTACACAGGCACCAGGCATGTCCCATATTAAGGAGATGGTGAACGGCCATTTGAAACCGACGCCTGGAGCAGTGATGGATGCTGCGGTGCTGCTGCAGAAGACATTGGGAGATTTGATGGTGCTCGATGTCGGCGGTGCCACTACGGATGTCCATTCCGTGGCAGAAGGCAGCTCGGAGATTCGCGACAAAATGATTAGCCCCGAGCCTTTTGCCAAACGTACCGTGGAAGGTGACTTGGGCGTCTACATTAATGCCCGTAATGTTGCTGAAACAGCCGGATTTGATGCTCTGCAGGCTGCTACCGGCCTGGATCCCGAAAGCGAATTGGAGCGTCTACGCCCGATTCCGACTGATGACGGCATGCGCCGGTTTGTGGAAGCACTGACTTTGGCAGCGGCAAAAGAAGCGGTTAATCGTCATGTCGGCCGGATTAGGTATCTCTATACTCCCAGCGGCAGAGTGACGGTAGCTTCCGGGAAAGATTTAACTACTGTCAAGTGGATCATCGGAACAGGCGGCGCTTTGACCAGATTGGATATCGGAGCGCGTTTGGAAAATGCCCTCCGTCGGCGCCCGGAAACCGGCGAACTACTGCCGGAATTTCCGCAGTTCCTGACCGACAGCGACTACATTCTGGCAGCAATTGGCTTAATCGCGGAAGATTATCCGGATGCTGCCACGGCATTGATGCTTAAGAGCTTTAGGATGCGGAGGGATATTAGTGGCAGCTAATCCAAGACTGGAGATTAATGTTGGCAAAATTGCCGGTAATACTGCGCAAGTTGTTCAGAGAGCCGGTGCCAACGGTGTTAATATTGTCGGGGTTACGAAAGTATGCTGTGGTGCCCCGGAAGTGGCGCGGGCCGTTAAGCAGGGCGGTGCCGCCATGCTGGGCGACTCCCGTTTGGAGAACATCGCCCGTATGAAAGAGGCCGGAATCCCCGGGCCTTATATGCTGATTCGAATACCGATGCAAAGTGCCGCGGCGGAAACAGTCCGTCTGGCAGATTATTGTCTGCTATCTGATGTGGTAACGGGAAGGATTCTGGGAGCGGAAGCCCGGCGGCAGGGAAAGACGATGCATGTAGTTATCATGGTGGATGTCGGCGACTTGCGGGAAGGCTTTTGGCCCAACCAGATTCCGGGCGCTGTTACTGAACTGGCTGCTGTGGAAGGGCTGGCAATCGCTGGCCTGGGGGTCAATCTGACCTGTTATGGAGCGATCAGTCCCGATGAGAACAATTTGGGATTGCTAATCAGTTTGGCTGAGGAAATCAGAAAGAACAACAAACTGGAATTGCCGATCGTTTCCGGCGGTAATTCGAGTAGTCTGGGAATGCTGTGGGAAGGCAAGTTACCAGGCGGCATTAGCCAGTTACGCATTGGTGAAGGAATCATGCTTGGCTGCGAGACTCTGGAACGCGCGCCGCTGCCAGGATTACATACCGACGTCTTTACGGCCGTCGCCGAAATTGTCGAGGTGCGTGAAAAACCGTCGCTACCGATTGGCCGTATTGCACAGGATGTCTTTGGGAATGTGCCTGTATTTGAAGACCGCGGCATTCACCAGCGCGCCATACTTGCACTGGGACGCCAGGATGTTATTTTTGATGGATTGCAGCCTTTAGACGCCGGTGTTGAAATTTTGGGTGGTTCCAGTGATCACTTGTTGGTCGAGATTAGTGGAAGAAAGGCAGCAGTAGGGGAAGAACTGCGTTTCCGTCCGGATTATGGTGCTGTGTTAACCCTCAATACTTCGCCATATGTACAGAAAGTTTATTTTAGCTAAGCGCAACGAAAAGTGGCACTTTGTGGATGCACTTCGTGGATGCAACAAGGGAGGAAAAGAAAGTGGCGGAAAGGCTGGTAGTGGCCTTCGGCGGCAATGCGATTTTGCAGCCGAAGCAAAAGGGCACGGCCGAAGAACAGTTTGAAAATGTCAGAACAGCTTGTCAAGCTTTGGTAGGGTTGGTCAAGTCCGGTGCGGAATTGATTCTAACACACGGCAATGGACCGCAGGTCGGTAACATCTTGCTTCAGAATGAAGCTGGCAAGGATATTGTTCCTGCCATGCCACTCGACATTTGCGGCTCAAAAACCCAAGGATTTATCGGTTACATGATTCAACAGAGTTTTGTAAATGAATTACGAGCTGCGGGTCTGTCCAATGAGGTCGCCACTGTAGTGACGCAGGTAGTCGTCAGCGAAGAAGATCCGGCATTTGCCAATCCGACCAAACCGATTGGCCCTTTCTATTCCGAAGGTGAAGCCCGCCAGATTATGACCGCCAAAGGCTTTGTGATGAAAGAGGATGCCGGGCGTGGCTGGCGCCGAGTAGTGCCTTCTCCGGATCCGCAGGAGATCCTCGAGAAAAATGTTATTGCCACGCTGGTGAAGAATGGTGTGATTGTTGTGGCCTCCGGCGGCGGCGGGATTCCCGTAGTGCGCAAACAAGGCCGGATCGCGGGAGTAGAAGCCGTGATTGACAAGGATCTCGCCGGGCAAAGGCTGGCTCTGGACGTGCAGGCTGATACATTTGTAATCCTGACCGATGTGCAGCAAGTGGCATTGAACTACGGGCAGCCCAATCAGACCTTTATTTCGGAGATGACTTTGGCTGAGGCTAAGCGTTATCAAGCAGAAAAGCATTTTAAGGCCGGCAGTATGGGACCCAAAGTCCAAGCGGCCGTCAGGTTTGTGGAAACCGGCGGAAAACGGGCCATTATTGGCTCTCTGGCGCAGGTGGAAGCCGCCCTGCAGGGCAAGGCAGGCACGATTATTACGCATTAAAGAGATTACCCGGTCAAAATAAATAAACCAAAATTTTAAGGAGTGTGTTAGTTATGCCGATTAGTTTAAAGGGACGCGATTTTCTGACCCTCAAGGATTTCACTCCCGAAGAGATTGCCTATCTTCTGGAGCTGTCCGCGGCTCTCAAGCTCAAGAAGAAGATGGGGATCAAAGGCGATCTGCTGGAAGGAAAGAACATTGCCTTAATCTTTGAAAAGCCCTCCACCAGAACCCGCTGCTCCTTTACAGTGGCGTGCGTGGACGAAGGTGGGCATCCCGAGTATTTGGGCAAAAACGACATTCAGTTGGGCAAGAAAGAATCCGTAGCAGATACCGCCAGAGTGCTCGAGCGCATGTTTGATGGTATCGAATTCCGAGGCTTCAGCCACGATCATGTGGAAGGCCTTGCGAAATACGCTTCGGTTCCGATTTGGAACGGCTTAACCGATTTTGATCATCCCACCCAGGTACTGGCCGACTTCCTGACCATTCAGGAATACCTCGGCGGTTTGGGCGGCGTGCGTTTCGTCTACACCGGTGACGGCCGCAATAACATGGCTAACGCCCTGATGATTGGTGCCGCCAAAATGGGTATGGATTTCGTAATCTTGGCACCCAAGAGCTATAGCTATACTGATGAGAACGGCAAGAATGTAGCAGTGTCACTGTTCCCAGAGGAAGAGTTGACCGCCTACTGCCGGAAAATTGCTGAGGAGACTGGTGCCTCCATTACGATCACTGACGATATCGCCGCTGTGGAAGAAGCCGACGTCATCTACACGGATGTCTGGGTATCCATGGGCGAAGAAAACAATCCAGGCATGAAAGAAAGAGTCGCAGCTCTGAAACCTTACCAGGTGAATATGGAGATGCTCGAGCGTACCGGTAACCCCGATGTATTGTTCATGCATTGTCTGCCTGCATTCCACGGTGCCGGCCTGAAAGAAGAAGAAGTCACTGACGAAGTTTTCGAGAGCAAGAACTCGGTTGTGTTTGACGAAGCGGAAAACCGCATGCACACCATTAAAGCGGTCATGGTCGCCACCCTCGGTAAATAAAGGCGAATCCCGACGAATCAAAACGGAGGCGAATCAAGGCCCAAAAAGAGCCTTATTCCAATAAACTTCAAGAGGAGGAACAATTCTAATGGCCAAACGTCAAAAAGTATTGATTCTTGGAGCCGCCGGACGCGATTTCCACAACTTTAATGTCTATTTCCGCGACAACGAAGATTACGAAGTTGTGGCTTTTACAGCGACTCAGATTCCTGACATCCAGGGCCGCAAATACCCCGCGGTACTGGCAGGAAAGCTCTATCCGAAAGGGATCGACATTGTCGACGAGTCCGAAATGGTCGATCTGATTAAGAAACACCACGTAGACTTAGTAGTATTTGCTTACAGTGACGTGACTCACGAAAAGCTCATGCACATAGGCTCCACCGCGATGGCTGCCGGTGCGGACTTTATGATGATGGGCCCCGATCACACCATGGTTAAGAGCACCAAACCGGTTATCGCTGTTACCGCAGTACGTACCGGTGTTGGCAAGAGCCAGACCACCCGCCGGGTTGCGGAGATCCTCCAGGGAATGGGCAAGAAGGTTGTTGCCATCCGTCACCCGATGCCGTATGGCGATCTCGCCAAACAGGCTGTCCAGCGCTTTGCCAGCTATGCTGACCTCGACAAGCATGAGACCACCATTGAAGAGCGCGAAGAGTATGAGCCCCATATCGATAAGGGTATCGTCGTATACGCCGGTGTCGATTATGAAGCTATTCTTCGTGAAGCCGAAAAGGAAGCCGATGTAATCCTGTGGGACGGCGGTAACAACGACATTCCGTTCTACAAATCCGATCTGCACATTCTGTTGGTTGACCCGCACCGTGCTGGGCACGAAGTCAAATATCATCCCGGTGAAACCAACCTCAGAATGGCTGACGTCGTCGTCATCAATAAGATTGACACTGCTTCTGCTGAGGGCATTGATCAGGTTCGCCAGAGCGCGGCCAGGGTTAACCCGAAGGCTGTCGTCGTTGACGCTGCCAGCCCCATTTTCGTGGAGAATGGCGAGCAAATCAGAGGCAAGAGAGTCTTGGTTATTGAAGACGGCCCGACATTGACCCATGGCGAAATGAAGTATGGTGCTGGTATTGTTGCCGCTAAGAAATACGGCGCTGCTGAATTAGTGGATCCCCGCCCGTACGCAGTTGGCAGCATTGACTTTACCTTCAAAAAGTACCCCGGCATCGGAACACTGCTACCGGCAATGGGCTATGGCAAACAGCAAATGCGTGACTTGGAAGCCACAATCGATAAGACCGATTGCGACTTGGTCATCAGCGCTACCCCGATTGATATCACCAGGGTTATCAAGGTGAAAAAACCAATGCTCAGAGTCGGATATGAGCTTCAGGAAATCGGAACTCCGAATCTGAAACAGATTATTGAAAAATTCTTCAATAAATAAATCTGTTTGTTATGATTTTCGGTAAGTCTTGTGAGCTGATGGTAATTCAGCAAGCATAAATGAGCCCGGGAGCAAAGGCTGCCTGCGTTTTTGCAGGCAGCCTTTGCTGTTTGTCGTCATAACCACCGCGGTAGTAGCTTAGAAATTCCCGAATTTTTCACTAATGGCGACCTTTTCCGGCAGGAAATGCTTTTTGTCATGTTGAACCATATGCCATTGTAATTCCCCAACCGGTCGATTACCGGAAGAGGGGTTTGGGTAAGAAGAGGTGCTTATAAATGGATATCTTCGCAAAATGCCAGGAATTTACGGCAGCCAAGGAACTCAAGGAAGCAGGCGGTTACCCTTATTTTATACCGCTGGATGAAACAGAAGGCACTGAAGTTACGATTAATGGACAGCGTCTGATCATGATTGGCAGTAACAATTATCTGGGGTTGACTACAGATCCGCGCGTGCGCGCAGCGGCCATCGAAGCCATCCACAGATTCGGAACCAGTTGTACAGGGTCGCGGTTCTTAAACGGTAACCTCCAAATGCACATTGAACTCGAACAGCGCTTGGCCAATTTTGTGGGGAAAGAAGCAGCGCTCGTTTTTTCAACCGGCATGCAAGTCAATTTGGGCACGATTTCTGCGATTGTTGGCCGCGGGGATATCGTGATTACCGATCGCGATGATCACGCCAGCATTGTGGATGGTTGTCGGCTCTCCTTCGGTCAAATGAAACGTTACCGGCATAATGATATGGCTGATTTGGAGCGCGTGTTGAAACAATGTGATCCAAAAGCCGGCAAGCTGTTAGTCGTTGACGGCCTTTTTAGTATGGAGGGCGATATCGCGCCGCTACCGGAGATGGTGCCACTTTGCCGTAAATACGGCGCCCGCCTGATGTGCGACGATGCGCACGCTCTGGGCGTTTTAGGTCAGGGTCGGGGAACGGCTGCACATTTTGGTATGACTGCAGATGTGGATCTGATTATGAGTACTTTCAGCAAATCATTTGCTTCTCTGGGTGGCTTTATTGCTGGGGATGAAGTTGTGATTCACTATATTCAACACCATGCCAGATCACTGATTTTCAGCGCCAGTATTCCTCCGGCAAGCGCAGCCGCAGCTTTGGCGGCGCTTGATATTCTCGAGAAAGAGCCGGAAAGAGTGGAACGCTTGCACCATAACGCTGAGAAAATGAGAGCCGGGTTTAGGGCGTTGGGCTTGGACACTGGCAATAGTGTTACGCCCGTAATTCCCATTATTATCGGCGATGATCAAAAGACTTTTGCGGTCTGGAAAGCCCTTTTTGAAGCTGGCGTTTTTACCAATCCCGTGATCAGTCCGGCAGTTGCCCCAGGGCATTCGCTGCTAAGAACGAGCTATATGGCGACTCATACTGATGAACAACTTGATAGAGTGCTGGAGATTTTTGCAGAAGTGCTAAAACAGATCGATTTCCGTCACCAACCCGACGCATCGCTGGAGGCTGCGGCCAGCGCCGATTAGTTGAGCGATTCAGGCACCATTCATAAACCCGCGACCTGCAAAGGTTTAGCGGGTTTTTTTATTGTGTTTAAGAGACTGCGAGTCATACATTGACAGGCGGGGAAAGATATGCTAGAGTGAGATTGCAAACCCGACTAAACCACTCGGGATTGATCAACGACAAGAATTTGGGAGGCGGGGGGCAGGCATAATGAAACTGACGACCCGCGGCGAATACGGCGTTTTGGCCATGCATGATCTGGCCATGCATTATGGCACGGGTCCTGTTGCGTTAAAGGTCATCGCCGCGAGACAGGGAATTTCTGAGCATTATCTGGAGCAGTTAATGCGCCCGCTGCGGCAGGATGGACTAGTGCGTAGTGTGCGTGGAGCACAGGGCGGCTACGAGTTGGCGCGCGCTCCTGCCGAAATATCAGTTGGCGATATTTTGAGGGTAGTGGAAGGTCCGCTTTCAACACTTGAGTGTGTTGCAGACGGCGCTTCCTGCAAAAGGTCTGCCAAATGTGCGGCCAGAAGCGTCTGGGAACTGCTTGATCGTAAGATTAACGATGTGCTTGATTCGACGACCCTGTATCATCTGTGTACCGGAACGGTCGGGCAAGAGTAAGCTGAAGGAGTGCGAATTGGGAATGACGAAGCGAATTTACATGGACCATGCTGCCACTACACCGCTGCATCCTGAAGTGCTGGCGGCAATGATGCCGTATCTGACTGAACTTTATGGGAATCCTTCCAGTATTCATAGCTTTGGTCGGGAAACGCGCCAGGCAGTTGATACTGCCAGAGATACGATCGCGGAAAATCTCGGTGCGGTTGACGCATCTGAAATAATCTTTACCGGAAGCGGATCTGAATCCGACAACTTCGCCATCAAAGGCACGGCTCTGGCGCTGAAGGAAAAGGGGAATCATATTATTACTTCAGCGATCGAGCACCATGCGGTTTTGGATACCTGCAAATGGCTTGAAAAACAAGGATTCCGAGTGACCTACCTGCCGGTGGACGCCTATGGATTAGTTGATCCGGCGCGCGCAGCTAAGGCAATCACTAATGAAACGATCCTGATGTCAGTGCATTATGCTAATAACGAGATCGGTACGATCGAGCCTATTGAAGAGCTGGGAGAGATTGCCCGGGCGAAAGGAATTCTGTTTCATACGGATGCTGTTCAAGCCATTGGCAGCTTACCATTGCGGTTGAAAGACATGCCTGTTGATATGGTGTCGTTTTCCGCGCATAAGTTCTATGGCCCTAAAGGAATCGGCGGCCTATATCTGCGCAACGGGACCCGCCCCATACAGTTGATTCACGGGGGCGCTCAGGAAAGAAACCGGCGCGCCGGAACAGAGAACGTTGCCGGGATTGTGGGTATGGCTGAGGCGCTCAAGCTGGCGCTGAACGGCATGGAGGACCGCAATATCAGAATTGCTGAATTGAGGGACCGCTTGATTCAAGGCGTTTTCAATCAGATCGATCATGTCAGGCTCAATGGACATCCTGCCAGACGTTTGCCTGGCAATAGCAGTTTTTGTTTCCAATACATCGAAGGCGAATCGCTGCTGCTTAATCTTGACCTGCAGGGCATCGCTGGTTCGAGTGGATCTGCTTGTACCTCTGGCTCGCTGGAACCGTCCCATGTTTTGCTGGCGCTCGGTTTGTCACATGAAATTGCTCACGGTTCATTACGTCTGACATTGGGGAGCGCGACCACGAGTGAAGAAATTGATCATATATTGGCGGTTTTGCCGGGCATTGTTGCCAAATTGCGTGATATGTCGCCGTTATTCAACGTGAAAGGTGTAGGTGAGGCAGTATGTACAGCCAAAAAGTGATGGATCATTTTTCAAACCCGCGCAATGTGGGAGAGCTTTCGGATGCTAATGGTATTGGTGAGGTTGGCAACCCGACTTGCGGTGATATCATGAAAATGTATATCAAAGTTGAAGACGGTCGTATTGCCGATATCCGTTTTAAGACTTTCGGCTGCGGTGCGGCGATCGCTACCAGCAGTATGGTTACCGAAATGGTCAAAGGTAAGACTTTGGAGGAAGCGCTGGCAGTGACCAATAAAGACGTAGCGGAAGAACTGGGTGGTCTGCCTGCGCCTAAACTGCATTGTTCGAATCTGGCGGCGGATGCCCTGCATAAGGCGATCGACGACTATCGGGAGCGCAGGGCGGCGGGAGCGGAACCGGGACGGGAAGAGGGAACGGAACCGGAATCCGGACGGGGATCGGCAGAGGCATGAAGCAGAGGCGCGTTCTGGTTGCCATGAGCGGTGGCGTGGACAGTTCCCTGGCTGCTGTATTGCTGAAAGAACAAGGCTACGACGTGATTGGTGCAACGATGCAGCTTTGGCCATCCTTCCTGCCGGATCCTGAGGAGGACGGCGGCTGTTGCTCGCTTTCTGCAGTAGAGGATGCCCGCCGGGTGGCCAGTAAAATTGGCATTCCATTTTATGTAGTCAATTTTCAGGACCTTTTCCAGAAAGAAGTCATTGACCGTTTTGTTGATGAATACGCCGCCGGGCGGACGCCTAATCCCTGCATCGTCTGCAATACCTATGTTAAATTCGGAGCGCTGCTTCACAAAGCGCGCCAACTGGGTGCAGATTATCTGGCGACCGGGCATTATGCGCGGGTCGAAAGCGGCCACCGCTTTTTGTTGCGCAAGGCAATTGATGCCAGCAAAGACCAGACATATGCCCTTTATGGACTGACTCAGGATCAATTGGCCGCCACTTTGTTTCCGCTGGGTAATCTGCACAAATCTGAAACGCGTCATTTGGCTGCGACACACGGTTTGGCTGTGGCTGATAAGCCCGATAGCCAGGAAATCTGTTTCGTTCACGGGGATTATCGGGATTTTCTGAAGTCATATCGCCCAGAGCTGAGCAAACCCGGGGAGATTGTCGACCTGAGCGGTAAGGTGGTCGGTAAACATGCAGGGTTGGCCTTTTATACTATTGGGCAGCGCAAAGGCTTGGGTGCCTTAGGCCCTAAGCCGATGTTCGTGGTCGCCCTGGATAATGAAAAAAACCAAGTGATTGTGGGCGATAGCAGTCAGGTGATGGGCAACTCCTTACTGGCAGGCCATCTGAATTGGATCGCGATTCCGGCTCTGCAGGGAAGCATGAGAGTACTAGCCAAAATAAGGTATTCGTTTCCGCCGGCGTGGGCGATTATTAAGCCGTCGGCATCGGCTGAACGAACAGTTGCTGGACGAGCAGTTAACGGAGCGGCCGCCTCGGCCAGCTTAGTAAAAGTGGAATTTGAGCAACCGCAAAGAGCGATTACCCCAGGTCAGGCGGTTGTCTTTTATGTTGAGGATAAAGTAGTCGGCGGAGGGACAATCTTACAGGCGCTTCCGGAGCACTGACCCCTTTGTTTCTGAATTAGACCTGCTCCTTTCCGGAATAATATTAGATAGCGAATTGCCTCGGCCGGAAAGGAGTGACGCAGGTGAATCGTTTCGCAAAAGGAATTGTTGCCGGTGGCCTGCTCGGGGCGGCAATTGGTGCGGTTTTGATTCTGCGCAGCAGCCCGGAGACTCAGGAGAAGATTCTTGCCCGTACAAGAGAGATGGGCGATAGCGCTAAGCGCACAGCGCATAAGGTTGCGAATAGCGCTGCACAATTCGGATCGTCGGTAAAGTCCAACACATTGGCTTTCACCAGACGCTTCACAGACAACAGGCCTGAACTTGAATCTTGAATTGAATCTTGAAAAGGCGCACCGCAAAAGGTGCGCATTTTAATATGGGGGCCGCTTAGTGGGTAATAACAAGCAGGCATTTCCGGTAGGCGTACTACGCGTATTGCTGGTAATCCTGATTATCGTGCTGGGATTCTTTATCCTACGGCCAGTGTTTGGTCTGTTGCTGGGAACGCTCTTTCTGGCCTTCCTGCTGAATCCATTAGTCGAGCTGATTCAGTCCAAAGGAGCCAGCAGGCAGGCAGCGGCTTTGACATGCTATTTACTGCTCGTCCTGGTGCTGTTCTTAATTCTGGCAGTGGTGATTCCAATATTGGCAAATGAAACGCGCCGGGCGGCCGAAGCCTTTCCGCGCCTGGCTGTTGACATTCAGAAAAGGCTGGCCGCTTTTGAAACCTGGTTTGATCGTTTGCGGCTGCCGATCAACCTCAACCTTCGAGAAGCCTTGCAGACCGGTTTGCAGCGGCTGCAGGCACAGATTGAGTCACTGATCACGCGCCTGGCAGTGGGCATTCCCGGTTTTTTTTCGAGACTGGCCACCTATTTTCTGGCCCCGATACTAGCTTATTACGTCAGTCGTGATTATCCGACACTGGCCAGACAAATCACGCGGCTAGTGCCAGCCAAACATCGCAATGATTTTCAGAGAATCAGTACTGAGATAAACCACGCCTTATCGAATTACCTGAGAGGGCAGCTGACAGTAGGATTATTTGTCGGCGTATTTGTGGCGATTGGTCTTGTATTGCTTAACGTGGAGTTTGCGCTTTTGATTGGCTTCGGGGCTGGATTATTCAATGTGATTCCTTACTTTGGACCCGTGATCGCAGCTGTGCCAGCAGTCTTGCTGGCTTTGCGCCAATCGGTCTGGACGCCCCTGTATGTGATTATTTTGTTCATAATAGCCAACCAGCTGGAAAGCGTGGTTCTCAGCCCGCGTATTTTGGGGCGCAGAGTCGGTCTGCATCCATTTGTGGTAATTCTGGCCGTTCTGATCGGGGGCAGGCTCTTTGGGATCTGGGGCTTGCTGGGGGCCGTGCCGGTAGTGGTCATGATCAAGATCGTATTGCCATACTTGTGGTGGCGCACGAGCGGAGAGTCAGAAAAGGGATTGTTGCGGCCAGAATTGGCTGCCGTAGCCGTCTATGAAGCGGATCGAATCTGGTTGGTGCAGACAGTCAACGGTTGGCATTTACCCGCGACAACAGTGGCTCATGGGGAAGCACCGGTCTTGGCTGGCAAGCGCGCCGTCGAAGAAAGCCTTGGGTTTCAGGTCGACTTTGACTCAGACAGCCCGCAGCGTATTACGCGGGATGAGTGCGCCACGCGCTACCTGTTCGCTGGACGCCCGAATGAAGAGGTTCGCGAAGCCAAGGCAGGTGCTAAGCTTTTCCCGGCTGTAGAGGCCGTGTTAGCCTTAGAGGGCGGGCAAGAGGACGGACAAAGGGACGGTTCTTCTGTCTGACACAAGGGGACGGTTCTTCTGTGTCATTTTCCGGAAATAAAATTTAGATGACACAGAAGAACCGTCCCCTTGTGTCGCCATGTCCGCAACTAGATGCGCACGGCCGTACCGCTGGCAGTAACCATCAGCATTCCTTCGCGTATAACTTCATAGTCCAAATCGATTCCGACAACGGCGTTGGCTCCCATTCTACGCGCCTCTTCACCCATTTCCTGCAGAGATATGCGGCGGGCCTGCGCCAGTTTTTCTTCGTAAGCGCCGGAACGACCGCCAATAACGTCGGTCAGACCAGCCAGCATATCCCGGACAATATTGGCACCCATAATTGCCTCACCGGCGACAACGCCAAAATACTGCTGGATTGGCTTACCTTCAATTGACGGAGTGGTAGTTAAAATCATCTGTACCCATCCTTTCTTTGTTCGTGTTTGCTTGCTTATACGTCCAGAATTTTGGTAAGTTTCATTCGGGGGATGGGCAGCGGACACAAGGGGACGGTTCTCCTGTGTCATCGACATGTGGGGATTATCAATAAATGACACAGGAGAACCGTCCCCTTGTGTTCCCCGCTTTCTGCCCAATCCAAATTGACAAGCCGGTTCGGCAGAGGTATTATTAAGGTTGAATTAACCGATTTTGGGCAGGCTTTCCTGCTCTTTTTGATCCGATGCGTGACTTCAGGGCAACTAAGCTCAAACGGGCGGGGGAATAGGCGATGGCGATGCAGCGTCTCAAATCGTCTCGATTGACCAAAATCAAAGTGGCAGCAATTATCATGACGGCGCTTTTTGTGATCACTGTTTGTCCGGCGCGCGCGGAGGATCAGTCCAGTGTACTGGAGCAAGGGCCGCGGCTGGCGGTGGTTTTGGTCATCGAAAACTTGAATACCGCAGACTTTCTGGCTGAACAGGGTCTTTTGCGTCAGGAGCTTCTCCCACGGGGATCCTTCGGGATCATGACGACACGCTCCTCTGGCTCTTTCTTACCAGAAAAGCAATTGATGACGATCTCAGCGGGCCTTTTGAGCATTGCCGGCACCGAAGCCGGACTAATTTACGAATCATCGGAAATGGTGGAAGGCATTCCAGCTGGCGCTGTTTTCACAGTGCGAACTGGCGAGGAGGCACCCGCACACGGAGCGGTGGCTCTGGAAATAGTGCGCATCCACAACCGTGTCAGTGACAGTGATACTTCCGGGGTTCCTGGAATGCTGGGCGGCATACTAAGAACGAACGGCATCAGGACCGCGGCTATTGGAAACAGCGACTCCCTCGGTAAGGTCAGGAGAATCGGTGCGATCCTGGCAATGGATCAAACAGGTCGTCTTGATTTGACTGCAATTGGACCGGAAATTCTCATGGCGGACCCAAGTTTTCCCGGGGGAAAGCGCCTTAACAGCGCACTGGCGCTGCAAAAGTTGCAGGAGTTCAGAAAACAAAACGCCCGCTTAATGATCGTGATGGAATACGGCGACGGCGAGCGTCTCGCCGGCGAACTGCCCTATATGAGCGCCCTTGCGGCTGCAAAACACAAGTCTGACTTTATGCGCGACGTCTCGCTTTTTGCGGCAGAAATTATGGAGAATCTTGACCTATCCCGCGAACTGTTTGTCATTTTGAGCTCGTCTCCAGATGATGCGGCTTGGGCCGGCGGAGATCGTCTCTGCCCCGTAGCCGTTTTCGGCCCGCACTTTGACCAGACAGTACTAAACTCTGCGGGAACGCGCATTCCGGGCCTACTTATTCCGCAAGACATCAGCGCTACGATAGCTAGTTATTTTGGACTAGAACTGCCCGCTTCCGCCAACGGCCGACCAATGAACGCGGTGGCAGGCGAATACCACGAACTGGCGGCATCCCACGCACGCTGGGTGAATACTGAGCAGCTGCGTCGCCCGGTACTCGAAACTTATGTCGTAATTCTGATTATCAGCATCCTGGCTGCGGCGGTCTTGATTTTATGGCGCGGCCGTCCCTTGCTGCAGTCACTCTGCCGCTACCTTCTGGAGACGCTGGTGTTTGTGCCATTGGCACTCCTGGTGTTGCCGCTACTCGGGATTACATCATTAGCAGGTGTGCTGCTGTTGACTGCAGTCTTCGCCGTGATCCTGAAAACAATTGGCAGCGCCATTTGCAAAGAATCTTCTTTTATTTTTGCCTTTGCCGGCGGCCTGACCTCGATTGTGCTACTAATCGACACGCTGGCAGGCGGATTTCTGTTGCACCGGTCGTTGCTGAGTTATTCGCCAATGCTGGGAGCGCGCTTTTACGGAATCGGCAATGAATATATGGGCATTTTGATCGGAATGTCCATTGTGACTGCTGCCGTTTGGCTGGACCATACTAAGATTAAGAGTAGGTGGAAACTGCTGCTGGTGGCGCTCTACTTTCTGATCGTGACCGTCATCACCGCATTTCCGCAGTGGGGCGCGAATGTCGGCGGCGCAATTACCGCTGCTGTTGCATTACCAATCACCTTTTTGATGTTCGCCGGCCGCAAAATAAAACCAAGAGCAATCTTGGTGGCTGGTGGCGCTACGTTAGCCTTATTGGCTTTTATGATCATTTTTGAAATGCGCAAGAACCCTGCCGACATGACCCATCTTGGAAAGGCTTTTTTGTCCTTGATCAATGACGGACCACAGACTTTCATGACATTGATCCAGCGTAAGATCTCAATGAATTTGCGCCTTTTCCGCTATACCTATTGGACAAAAGTCTTGATGGCCTTTCTGCTCATCCTGCCGCTCCTGTTTAAGAGGCCGCCGCATGTACTGGCGCAGATTTTTCGCAAACGCCCCATGCTTAGGAAAGGTTTCATCGGAGCGGTATTGGCTAGCATCATCGCGCTGATCGTTAATGATTCTGGTGTAGTAGCTGCAGCCACCTGCATGATCCTGGCAGGAATCGGATTGATCGATCTGGTATTAATCGAAGTGTACGCGCCAGATTCAGTTGGCGCACAGCAGCCAAAAACGGCGAAAAGCTGTTAAAGGGAGGAATCGGCGTGACCAACCGGAAGGTAATTCGGATCCGGGACGGAGAGACCATTAATTCAGTAGTCCGGCGTCTGAGAAATACAGTAGAACCGGTTGTGCATCTGGTTTCTGATGGAGCGGACAGTCTGTTTGCCAACATTGTTAATCTACGCTTGATCCATTATTATGCCGCTCAGGACAACAAGACTGTGATTATTGAATGCAACAGCCCGGAAGTGAGGAAAATGTGCGCCGCGATCGGCCTCGGCCTTGCAGGCGATGATGTAGGTGACGGTGGCGCTGACGACGATAATGACACCAGCGCAAACGCCATTTACGATACCTCAGCAGCCGCGGCGACGGAAATGGAACCGGCCAAAGTGCCCGGGTCTGCCCTCGGGTCTGCGCCCAGATCTGCACCAAAGTCTGCACACGAATCCGCACCGGGTTCAGCAGCTGGTCGGCCAATCAACCCGCAGCTGTTCAAGTACATTCTTATTGGTGCGCTGCTGGTAGCGGTGATTTTCGTTGTGGCCGCCGTTTTATCCGTGCTTCCGAGCGCGACAGTGATCATCCATCCAACGCGCCGACAAATGGTGACAGACCTGAATATTGTGCTATCTTTAACGCAAAAAAAGCCTGACCTTACCGAAAAAGTACTGCCAGCCACCACAATTGACAGGCAGGATGTTCTCGAGTTTACGATGCCGACCACTGGCAGGGCGCAGGTTGGCTATAAATCGGCCCAGGGATTAGTGACTTTTATTAATGATAACGCCAATCCGATCACTGTTCCGGCTGGCACAATCGTGATGACCCAAAATGGGATCTGTTTTGCCACCGCGAAAGAGGTTGTTGTACCCAGGCGGAATGTCGAGTATTTTGCAGGCGTACCTGCCGGATTACGAGCTGGTCAGGCCGAGGCTGCTATTGCGGCAGTAGAGTTGGGGAGCGCGGGAAATATTAGCGCCCGCAGAATTCAGACCATCCAGGGACCACTGGCCGAAAACTTGCGGGTCGTAAATCCCGAAGCCACTTTTGGCGGCGAAGATAAGCAAATCAAGGTCGTTGCCGCTGAAGATATTGAGCGGTCCAATGCGGAGGCCAGGAAGCAAGCGTTGGCAATCGCTAATAACGAATTGGCGAAGCTTTCCGGCAGCGATAAGTACCTGTTTGACGAATTGACCAGGGTTGACATTCAGTCCGTGGAATTGTCGCATCAATTGAAGGCCGAGACTTCTGAGATTGCGGTGCGCGTCGGTTACCGGGCCACTTCCTTGACAGTCGCCAGGGACGAATTGACGAAGATGGTGCGCGGCGTTCTATCAGCGTCACTGCCGGACTCATTCGCCTTAGTTAGCGACAGTGTCAAATTAGTGGATGTGACCGCTGCTCCGCAAGGCCTGCAAGGTGCCGTCCTTTATGTTACCTCCCAAAGCAGTGTGCAGGGCGTCATTGACCGCCAACATGTGCTGCGGGGACTGCTTGGCAAAACGATTGATGAAGCCCGCGGATTTTTGGGTTCGGTCGAAGAGGTGGGCGAGTATCAGATTAAATTGTCTTCTGGCGCCAAGTCATTTCCTGCCTGGGGTGCGCGGTTGAAGATTGTGGTGGTGGATGCCACTTGAAGCGCAGAGTCTTAGGAAAAACCGGCCTGGAAGTAGCGCCGCTTTGTTTTGGAACGCTTTCTTTGAGTCCGCTGCACGGTGCGTTCCCGCTGCAAAAAGGGGCGGATCTGATTAAAACCGCCCTGGATTTGGGCATCAATATGATTGATACGGCAGAACTGTACGAGACTTATCCATATATTAAAGCAGCCATGTGCGAACGTCAGAGCCAGCATAACGGCGCGGTTAGCGATGTTTATGTTTTCAGCAAATCGTATGCGGTGACCGCTGCCGATGCGCGCGGCAGTGTTGAAAAGGCTTTACGCGAAACAGGACTGGATCAGCTCGGCGGTTTTTTGCTGCATGAGCAGGAATCGGAATATACTCTAAAAGGCCATCGGGAAGCCTTGGACGAATTGGTGCGTTTGCGCGCCAAAGGATTGATCCGATCACTTGGTATATCGACGCATCATATTGCGGCGGTCCGAGCAGCTGCCGCTCTTCCAGAAATCGATATCATTCATCCGCTTTATAATTACAAAGGCTACGGCATCGCCGATGGCACTGCCGCGCAGATGTTAAGCGCCATCGCACAGGCTTTTGAATGCGGCAAAGGGATTTATGGCATGAAAATTCTAGGTGGCGGCCATTTGTGCGGCGAAGCCGAAGCGCGGCTGCGAGAGGGTTTGGCTATTCCGTACTTTTCTGCGATCGCCGTCGGGATGAAATCGGACGCAGAGGTCCGGCTCAACTGCACGATTGCTGCCGGTGGCGAAGCAGCGCCGGAGTTGAGGCAGGCTGTGGCCGCCACCGAAAGGCACTTACTGATCGAGGATTGGTGCCAGGGATGCGGCAACTGCGTCAAACGCTGTGTCTCGAAAGCTTTGCGCCTGAATGATCAAGGCAAAGCGGAAGTTGATGTGCGGCGCTGTGTGCTTTGCGGATATTGTGCAGCTGATTGTCCCGAGTTCTGCATTAAGGTGGTATAATGATGGCCGAAGGTCGCCTCCTCGCTTTGGATCTTGGCGAGCGCCGTATCGGGCTGGCAGTCTCGGATGAACTGGGTTTGATGGCCCATGGGGCCGGAGTTTATCAACGCAAAGAGTTGTCCGCTGATATTGCATGGCTGATTCAGAAAGCCCGCGACTTGGATTGCGCTCAGTTTGTGATCGGACTACCCAGGAATATGAATGGTACATTCGGCCCGCGCGCGGAATCCACGCGGGAATTCGGCGCGAAGCTGGAGGAGGATTCCGGATTACCCGTAAAATACTGGGATGAGCGGTTGACAACTGTCGAGGCAGAGAAAATTTTAATTGGTGCCGATGTCAGCCGCAAACGACGAAAACTGGTAATTGACCAGAATGCGGCAATCCTTATCTTACAGGGATATCTGGCTTCTCTGGAATCTGGCCGGGTATGAAACCAGCTAACGGAGGAAAATTATAAACGGCGACAAATATTATTATGATGAAGAGCAAAAAACAAAGTAAGAGAGTGAGGGGTTCATTTGACAGACAACAAGCTTAAGCACGATCACGATCACGGGTGTTGTGGGCACGACCACGACTGCTGCGACCATGACCACGAGCAGGAATTTGATTGGATCGAATTGCAGGATGACGAGGGAAAGACTCATAAATTCCTGGTGGATAGCATTTTTGAGCTGGATGAAAAGCAATATGCTCTTTTGCTTGCCGAGGATCAAATTGAAGTCGAGGAACCGGAATTTTCTGTTTTGCGCATTGATCAGGATGAGGACGGCAATGATGTGCTGGTCGATTTGGATGACGCAGAATTCGCGCGGGTTTGCGAGGCCATTGATGAAGGCTCCGCGAATGAAATTGATTTCATCGACGATGAGGAAGTCGAGACCGAAGAAGAATAGGACGGAGACCGTAGCAGCATAATCAAAACATAATTAAATTTAGGTACCCCCGTTCGGAAAGGGTTTCCTGCGGGGGTGCCTTTTTATTGATATTGCCCCGGACTGCCAAAGCAAATATAATGTAAAGGTAGGGGGGCCGAGGATGTTATTACAACAACAAACGCCTGAAGACAAAAGATGCGCTATTGCCGCTACCGTCGACCGCATTGCCTTGAAGATTCGGAAACTAACCAAACGAATCCTTATGGATTGGCGCCTGTCTGTTTTGGCAGCAGCGGTCGTTGTTTTCATGATCGGTCTTTTAAGTTTTGCCATTTGGCTGGTAGTAATGATTCAACCTGTCAATCGCCGTAGTGACGAACGCATGCTTCTGACAGTCCCGGTTGGCAGCAGTCTCGGTCAGATTGCAGATCGGCTCGAGCAGAGCGGTTTGATCAAAAGCAAAAACGCGTTTAAGATCTATGTCCAAATCGCAGGCGCGGAGCGTGGCCTGAAGGCTGGCGACTACCATCTGTCGGCTCAGATGACTGCCGGACAGCTGCTTGATCGGCTCACGACTGGCGAATTATCCTATTTCACAGTTACCTTTCCGGAAGGCACCACCATCAAGGAACAGGCCCGCATTTTGGCAGATAAAGGCTTGATGGAGGCACCGACTTTTGTGGAAGCAGTTCAAAGCGTCGGTTTTTACGATCAATACAGTGATCTGACGTCCGCCGCAGAGAACCCGGAGGGGTTCTTGTTTCCGGACACTTACCGCATTGCGGAGGGCACGTCCCCGGAGGATGTTGCGGCGATGCAAATCCAACGTTTCCGGCAGATTTTCACTTCCGAGATGCACGAGGAAGCGCGGCGGCTGAAAATGTCCGTGAAAGAAGTAGTCACTTTGGCATCGATTATTGAGAAAGAAGCGATGCTTCCAGAAGAACGGCCGATTATCTCGGCAGTCTTTCACAACCGTCTCAGACTCAAGCGTCCGCTGGAATCCTGTGCTACTGTGCAATACGCGCTGGGCTATCATAAACCCAAGTTGACGTATGACGATTTGGAGATTAATTCGCCGTATAATACCTATCGTAATGCGGGGTTACCGCCGGCACCTATTGCCAATCCCGGTCTCGATTCGATTCTGGCAGCCTTATATCCCGCCGAAGTGGACTATTTATATTTTGTTGCCAAAAGCGATGGCAGTCACGTGTTTACCAAAACCTATAACGATCATCTGCGGGCGCAGCGAAATTTAAAATAACCTGTGGGGCGGAACTTTGGGGACGGTTCTAAAAGTGCCATTTAGCATTATCTGGGATTTGGCACTTTTAGAACCGTCCCCAAAGTTCCGTTCTTTTCTTTTGCAGAAAAATCTGGGAATGGGGACATACTATTGGCTGGGAGGGCGAATGATGGCATTATTTTTTAACCAACCCAGCAGGTTCAATACGCAAAAACGCATCCTTACTTTGGCTTTGCTGATCTGTGTCGCCGCGACAGCGCTCGGATTCCGACTGTTTAAAATTCAGTTGCTGGACGGCAATGGCTACGGGAGAGCAGCGCTTCGGCAACGAACGCAGGGCGTGGCTTGGGGTTTTGCCCGTGGCGATTTCTTGGACGCCAAAGGCCAACCGCTCACCGGGCGCGGCGGTGTCTGGAAAGCGGTGCTGTTTCCAAACACGGAAGGTTTCGGCAAGCTCACAGTCCCTATCCTGAGCGGGTTGGCCGATGTCAATGCCGCATGGCTTCAGACAGCGATCGCAGAGGGGCGGCCGATCAAAATGCCCTATGCGTTTGATGATGCCTCCCGTCTTGCCTTAGAAAACATGCGTCTGCCAGGACTTGTTTTTGCCGAAGAACCCCGCCGCTATGGAGAGCCTTTGGCAGTGCATGTGATCGGCTATCTGGCCGGCGACGCCGGTATTGCTGGACTGGAGTACCAACTGGACGCTGAATTGAGCGGGAAAGGATCCAGTCGTCTGGCAGCCACCGTCGACGCCGCTGCCCGTCCAATCAGCGGTCTGGGTATCCGCCATCAGGAGGCCGCGCCGGATAATGCCGGCTGGGATGTCGTGCTAACAATTGATCGCGACCTGCAGGAAATTGTGGAACACGCCATGGACGTCAAGGGGATCCGCGGTGCGATCGTCGCGGTTGATCCGCGCAATGGGGATGTGCTAGCCATGGCCAGCAGGCCGCAGTTTGATCCGGAAAACGCCGGTCTTTATCTACAAAGTGAGCACGCGCCTTTCATCAACAGGGCGATTAGCGCCTACTTTCCCGGCTCAGTCTTTAAAATCGCGATCGCTGTAGCGGCGCTTGAGAATGGCATCTGCGCCCCAGAAAGCCGCTTTGTTGACTCGGGATCCATCGATATCGGCCATCACCAGTTTCATTGTCATCGCAAAGAAGGGCATGGCGAGCTGAGTTTCAGCGATGCCTTCGCGGAGTCCTGCAATACTGTCTTTGTGGCGGTTGGACAGACACTGGGTGCTAGGGCCATTGTGGCGACTGCTGAGAAATTGGGGATTGGTAAACTAACTAATATTGGGTTGCGCGACGAGAATGCCGGAAGTCTGCCGGTTGGCTGGCCGCTACTGCCGGCCGATATTGCCAATCTGACCCTCGGTCAAAAAGGGGTCTCAGCAACACCGTTACAGGTCGCCTTAATGGCGTCAGCCATCGCAAATGGTGGCATACTCCATGTTCCGCGCCTGGTGGCTGAATTACGCACCAATGATGGGGTAGTCGTGCGCACTTTTACTCCAGACGCAGGGCAGCGCGTGATGAAACCTTCTACAGCTCAAAAAATGCAACAGATGATGCGGCAATGCGTTAGCCAGGGTACTGGCATGGCAGCTGCTGGCATTGAAGGGGGGAGCGCCGGCAAAACTGGTACGGCGGAAACAGGTCGCACCACCCCCGAAGGCATGCCAATTAACAATGCATGGTTTGTTGGCTTTGCGCCAGGTACTCCCGGCCAGGAACCGTCGCTTTGCATGGCAATCCTGATCGAGGACGGTCAATCCGGATCGGTGACTGCCGCCCCCCTTTTCGCGGAAATTTTGGCAGCATTTGTCGCTTTAAAAGAGTGACGTCCGCGTTTTTTTACGCATAAGGTAGTTGAGAGGGTATTCGGGGGTGAAGCTATGGACCTTCCAATTTTGGCATGGGCTTTTGCATCTGTTGCCGAAGGTTTCCTGTTTTTGCTTTCGTATGTCACCAACAATACCGTTTTTCCGCTGCCGCTTAATGAAGAAGAGGAAAGTGCTTTGCTGGATCGCATGGCCGAGGGCGATGAAGAAGCCCGCTACCAGTTGATTGAGCGCAACTTGCGGCTCGTTGCCCACATCGTCAAAAAATTTGACGGCACGGGCGAAGAAACAGATGATCTAATCTCAATCGGCACGATCGGATTGATTAAGGGGATTGCCACATACAAACGCAACCGTAACACACGCCTGGCGACCTACGCAGCCAAATGTATTGAAAACGAAATACTGATGCACCTGCGCATGATCAAGAAAAATCGCAATGAGCAGTATTTCTTTGACCCAATTAACTCTGACAATGACGGTAATGAAATGGTCGTAATGGATACGCTGGGGACTGATCCTGACGCCGTTAGCGAAAAGGTTGAGACGGCGCTGGAAGAGGAAAAATTGCGGGAAAAAATGCACACCCTTGGACGCCGGGAGAAAAAGGTGCTGGAATTGCGGTACGGCATGAATGATGGCGTCCGTAAAACGCAGCGCGAAATTTCGAAACTGCTGGGAATATCGCGTTCCTATGTTTCGCGCATTGAGAAAAAAGCCTTGCGCAAATTATATAAGGAAATGCTGCAAGAAGGTTATCAATAGCATGCAAATAGCGTGCAGTGTCAACCACCATATGATATAATCATGACCATGCAAAGAATTTCGGGCGTGGAGGCAGTATGTTTACAAAGCTCAAGCCGCGGCATTGTACGCCGTCTGTGATGGAATTGGATCTGGCGCATTTAAAGAAGCAGGGTATTCAGGCTATTATCCTCGATCTCGACAATACCATTGTGGAATGGGGCGTAACGCACGTTAGCCCGGAGCTGATCGCCTGGGTTGCTAAACTGAAAAAAGATGGTTTCAAACTATGTATTCTTTCGAATGGGATGCCTTCCCGTGTGCAGCTGGTAGCCCGTAAATTGGGGATACCGGCTGTTCCGCGCGCCATCAAACCCCGGCGGGGGGCCTTCCTGAAAGCGCTTTCCCTACTCGGAACGTCTTGTGATAAAACTGCTGTCATTGGTGATCAGCTGTTTACCGACATCTTCGGGGGCAACCGCTGCGCGCTTTATACAATACTGACGCCGCCGCTGTCAAACAGAGAATTCCTTTATACACGCATGGTGCGCATCATTGAAAAGATGGTGCTGAATTACATGAGACGGACTGGAGTTTTGTAATAATGGACAAGCACGCAGGATTGAGATGTCCGGGCTGTGGCGCGCAGCTCCACAGTGATTCGTCGGAAGAACGCGGCTTTGTACCGGCGCATGTTTTGGGGCAATCCAATTCAGAAACTTTATGCCGGCGCTGCTTCCGCATCCGTCATTATGGCAAAGCCGAGCCGGTACGTCTGACCGTTCAGACAGTATTGGATGCTGTCTCAAAGGGGGCGGCCTCTGCCAGGGCGGTATTCTTTATTGTTGATCCGTTTGACTTCGAAGGCACCTGGCATCCCGAATGGCTGCCGCTATTCGGAAAACGCCCTTATTACATATTGATCAATAAAATCGATTTGCTGCCGTCAGTGTCGAAAGCAGATGAAATTGCAGCCTGGGTGCGGCAGCGGGTAAAAGGTACTGTACCAGCGCCAGCCGGTATCATTACCTGTGGGACAATCCGCGCCCGGGATCTGGACGCCGTTAAAGTCCTGATCCGTGAAGAAAAATTGGAGCGCATCGCGTTGGTCGGAGCGACCAATGTCGGCAAGTCTTCATTACTACAGGCCCTGTCTGGCGTCACCGGGACTGCCCCGGGACAGGGATACGGATACGGGCACGGAAAGGGAGCTGGACACGGACAGGGAGCGGCAGGACACGGACAAAACGCCAGCACTGCGCCTTTGGTATCGCACTTTCCTGGTACTACCCAGTATACCGTTACCGTTACCGGCAAAGACGGGATCAACTGGATTGACACTCCGGGAATCGCACCTGGCGATCGGCTCAGCGATTTAGTTTGTCCGGACTGTGGGGCAGAACTGGCTTTTGCCGGCAAAAAACTGCAGGCCAGACTGTATCATTTGGAACCGGGACAAGCAGTCACTTTCGCAGGGCTGGCGGCATTCACTAATCAGGCCGCTGAGGTGCGTACTCTGCTGTGCTACGCTGGTCGCGAGGTTGTCTTGCATCGCACCAGCTCTGACCGGGCTGCTACTTTTCTGCAAAATCCACCAGATTGGCTCGCCTTGCCATGCGCCGCCTGCCGCACGAAACTGGCCGCGCCTATTACGCAGACTTATCAAATAAAGGATGGGGAAGACCTGGCTGTCGCCGGACTCGGATGGGTTTCTTTACGTGGCGGGGACGCCTCCCTGGCGCTGACTTGTCCGGACGGGATACTGGTACGCAGACGCCCCGGATTGTTTGGACGGCGGTAAGAAAAACAAGCTAGACAGGATGTCTAGCGATCCTCACCTGGCTACACACGGAACACGATGTTCCGCCAGTACCAGGGACGTAAAACAGGATGTTTGGCCCATCTAGCATTCCTCACCTGGCTACACACGGAACACGATGTTCCGCCAGTACCAGGGACGTAAAACAGGATGTTTTTTCTTGTTTATTCCGATCAAAAATTCTCCTGTGCAGGAAAAAGAAGCTAATATGTCGAAAAACGCCAGTATTCATCTTGTAGATCAGAGGTGACCATATTGGCAGACACAGGTAGAAGAAAGCTTGGCGAGCTGCTAATCGATTACGGATATATTACTCCAGAGCAATTGGAGAATGCTCTGGTACTCCAAAAAACCGATGGTCGGCGTATTGGACAGATTCTAGTCGGACTTGGTCTTTTGACGGAGCAGAGTCTGATTGAAATCCTCGAATTTCAGCTTGGCATCCCCCATGTCAATATCTCGCGCAGATTGATTCCGCCTGAGATCCTCGCCCTTGTTCCAGAGGAACTGGCACGCAAATACAAAGTGTTTCCGATTGAAAAACATAATAAATCCCTGATGCTCGGCATGGTCGATCCCAGCGACGTTTTTGCGATTGACGATCTGAAGCTGAAGCTGGGGCATGATATCCAGCCCTTCATTATTTCAGAGGGCGATTTGAGTCGCGCATTTACAACCTATTACGGCATGGGCGATCAAGCCGTGAGGGTCTTTAAAGAACTCGAAGATCAAATTGAGATCAAGGATGCCGGAAACGCAGAGGAGCAGGCTGGCGACGCCGGAGCCGAAGACGCGCCGATTGTCCGACTGGTTAACATGCTCATTACTCAGGCAGTGAAACAGAAGGCGAGTGACATTCACATTCAGCCGACTGAAGGCGATGTGCGCATTCGGTTGCGTATTGACGGTGTCCTGCGAGATATCATGACTTCGCCGAAAGCGACCCTGCCAGCACTGATTTCCAGATTAAAAATTATGGCGGCGATGGATATCGCCGAGAAACGTGTTCCTCAGGACGGTCGCATTCAGGCGGTTGTCGAAGGTGAAGCCTTGGACTTGCGTGTTTCCTCACTGCCTACCGTGCATGGCGAAAAGATCGTTATGAGGCTGCTGTTTAAGAATAACACCGTTAAGTCTCTTGACCAGCTTGGCTTTTTACCTGACACAATCGAAAACTTCCGCACAATCTACAACTTGCCCTACGGAATTATTCTGGTAACCGGTCCTACCGGAAGTGGTAAATCCACCACATTGAGCGCCGTACTGAACGACTTAAATTCCCCTGATAAAAACATCGTAACTGTTGAAGACCCGGTCGAATATGAAATCAAGGGCATTAGCCAGGTGCAGGTAAACCGAAAGGCAGGATTGCTTTTCTCAACCGCCTTGCGTTCTTTCCTGCGTCAGGACCCGGATATCATGATGGTCGGTGAGATTCGTGACGGTGAGACGGCTCGTATTGCCGTTGAGGCCGCCATGACAGGTCACTTGGTTCTTTCCACATTGCATACCAATGATGCGCCCAGCAGCCTGACACGTCTCATTGATATGGGCATCGAGCCGTTTTTGGCAGCCTCTGTAGTCATCGGAATTCTGGCCCAGCGGCTGGTGCGCGGTCTCTGTAAGAATTGTGCCGAGCAGTATCTGCTGCCGCCGGAACACGAAATGCGTTCGGCAATTAGCGGCGCTCTGCCGGAAATTGATCCACGGCAACCGTTAACCTTTTACCGCGGACGCGGTTGCCGTATGTGTAACAATTCCGGCATGTCCGGGCGTACCGGTATCCACGAAGTATTAGTAATGAATGACGCCGTGCGTGACGCAGTGCGCCGCAATGCTTCCAGCGATGAACTGAAAAAGATAGCCGTGGCCAGCGGCATGCGCACGTTACTGGGCGATGGCGCTATCAAGGCCATGAAGGGCAAGACGTCACTCGAAGCAGTCTGGGCTGCCGCTTATAGTGGCGATTAGTAGCAGACCAGGGTTCAGAATTGCACACGAGTTGCCGATTAATCATCATGATGGATAAAGAGGGAGTGAGACGTTGACATGGATATAGACAGTCTGCTGAGAGCTTCTGTTTCCGAGGGTGCCTCGGACTTGCACCTTACAGTGGGACTGCCGCCGGTCTTAAGGGTAAATGGCGACTTACTTCCTATGGCTAATACACCGGTGCTTTCGGGCGATATGATTCAGGCGCTGCTATTGCCCATTCTACCCGAAATTATGAAACAGCGGTTGGAGCAGCGTGGCGAGGTCGACTTTTCCCATAGTGCGCGTGGATTGGCGCGTTTCAGGGTCAACATTTTCAGGCAGCGTGGAACACTGGCCTGCGTAATGCGCCTGATTCCAACTGAAATTAAGACTCTGGACGATCTGGGGCTGCCGCCGGTATTGCGCGCTTTTACCGAGAAAACCCGCGGTCTGGTGCTTGTCACTGGTCCGACCGGCAGCGGCAAATCGACCAGTCTGGCCGCTCTAATCGATATCATTAATAATGAGCGCCGTACCCATATTATTACGCTGGAAGATCCGATTGAGTTCCTGCATCGCCATAAACGGAGCGTTGTCAATCAGCGAGAGATTGGCCTTGATTCACGCAGTTTCGCCGACGCACTGCGCTCGGCTTTGCGTGAAGACCCCGATGTCATTCTGGTGGGCGAGATGCGCGACCTCGAAACGGTCAGTATCGCAATCAGCGCTGCTGAAACAGGGCATCTAGTCTTCGCGACTTTGCATACCAACGATACTGTGCAGTCAGTGGACCGTGTCATTGACATGTTCCCACCGCACCAGCAGCAGCAAATCAGAGTACAATTCGCCGCCACGATCGTCGGGATTGTTTCGCAGCAATTGGTTCCAAGGGTGGACAGGCCCGGACGCGCCGTCGCCTGCGAAATCCTAGTGGCTACTCCCGCTGTTCGCAACCTGATTCGGGAAGGGAAAACCCATCAAATCTATTCGCTGCTACAGACCGGAAGCAAATTGGGGATGCAGTCGCTGGATGCTTCGCTGCGTGATCTCTATGCTCGCCGGATTATCTCGCTACAAGAAGCGCTAATGCGGGCCAGCGATCCGGAGGAATTCAAACGTCTGGCGTGTGTTTAGCGGAATATAAACTTCTGTGCATGCCTAAGTGAGTGTATTGGTAAGCGAATGTTAAAAGGTGGTGACTGAATGGCGACGACTTATACTTACAAGGCTAGAAATCGATCCGGGCAAATCACAACAGGCAAGCTGGATGGCATCAGCGAGCGCGACATCGCTCTGAAGCTGCGCGAAAAGGATTTATTGCCAGTCTCCATTCAGGAATATGTCGCGTCCGGTGACGTCATGGCATCGGTACAAAAATCAAAAAAAATACCGCTGAAGGTGCTGACGATTTTTTGTCAGCAGTTTGCTGTCATGATTAACGCCGGCCTGGCTCTGATGCCCTGTATCAGCATTCT
>ENA-UOOR01000957-UOOR01000957.1-fermentation-metagenome-genome-assembly--contig:-NODE-957-length-36789-cov-8.167774_pt1 | contig 36789 bp, 34 predicted proteins | sample MGYA00245780_ERZ724029 | MGnify/ENA primary metagenome ERZ724029 (study PRJEB28704, sample SAMN03018315) | fermentation metagenome | biome: anthropogenic terrestrial biome; feature: soil; material... | reverse complement strand
AAATTCTTATTAGAGATAAATTCTTATTAGAGATAAATTCTTATTAGAGATAAATAATAACAGTAACAGTGATACTATAGAAGGAGCCGTTGCAAGCTTTGTCATTCTGAACAAGTCTTTTCATTCTGAGAGCAAATTCAGCAAAGCTGAATTATAAACTCGAAGAATCCCATTTTAAAGTGAGATTCTTCGAGCTAAAGCTCTCAGAATGACAAGACTTCTCCGAATAGCAAAACTTGCTTAGAATGACAAGACTTCTCCGAATAGCAAAACTTGCTCAGAATGACAAGACTTACTCAGAATAACAAGACTTACTCAGAATAACAAGACTTGCCCAAGACGACAAGGCTTGCTCAGAATGACCAAACTTCCCCAAAGTGGCAAATCCATCTTTAATATTTTCTAAACTCATTTATATTGTTAATGATAATTTTCAATCCTTTTATTATATTATCAAACATCCCCATCCTAAACAGGCTTACTATAACCATTCCAATGGGTATTCCAATTATCATACCAAATACGTTCATAAAACGATATCCGATAAACATAAATATTAAAGTTGCCAAAGGGTTAATTCCAATACTATCCCCTACCATTTTAGGCTGTAATATTTGTTTTACGATTTGACAGATTAAATATATTATCATTAAAAAAATTGCCTGTGTATAATTGCCTAACAGAACATCAATGAAAGCCCAGGGCCAAAATACTGCTCCAGTTCCTAAAAAGGGTAGGAAGTCCAGAAAAGCAATAATAATGGCAAGTAAAAATGAATAATTGATTTGTAATAATTCAAAACCAAAAAAGATAATCAAAATTATGATTATCATAATCTTAAATTGTGCTTTAAAATACCCGCCTACTGCAGTTTTAAAATTATTAGCAACCAGGCGGTAATAATCCACTACTGTTTTGGGCATAACTTTCCTTACTTCTCCAACAATATTCTCCCTCTCTGCTGTAAAAAAATAAGCCGCCAGAATGGTAATTATAGTCATAAAGAAACCTTCTACTACGGTCTTGGCTAAACTTCCTGCCATACTAATTGTGATTGGAGGCTTTTCCGCAATAGATGCACCATACTCCGAAAAACTATTTCCCAATTTATCAATAAAAACTTGAATAGAGGAAGGCAGGACATTATAGATTCCACTTAAGTTAGTTGATAATTCTTCAAATTGCTTATCTAAACTTTTATATATATTGGGCAAGTCTTGAACTAAGGTCATAGCTTCTTTTGCTATAATATAGATAGCCCCGGATAAAACCCCAAATATTATAAGAATAACTGCTACAATTATAATGGCTGAACCATGTTTTCTAATAATCTTTACTTTTTTCTCCAGAAACTTTACCAGCGGATTGGCTATCATGGATATAATCCAACCTATAAAAAAGGGTCCAAAGAACCTAATAAAAGGTGGAACAACATAAATTATAAATAATATTCCAAGAACAAAAAGTAAAAGATTTAATACTATTTTAAGATAAACTATCCAATTCTTCATTGGTTTCTCTCCATTAATATTTTTGTAATTTGATATCTAATATATATATTATACCCTACATTAGATTACCATGTAACTGGTTTTTGAAATATTAATAAATAATTTAATACTATATATCTGTTTCTTCTCCATATGACTCAATAAAATAAAATTTTGAAATATTATTAAATAATTTAATACTATATATCCGTTTCTTTTCCATATGCCTCAATAAAATTTATTAATAAATAATTTGATACTATTTCACCAAGGGCTTACATATTAAAGTCATGAAAAAGATGATAGAAGCAATAATAACGATGGTAGGTCCTGTTGCAGTGTTATTATAGTAGGATAAAATCAACCCTACTATTCCTGAGAATACAGATATCAATACAGAGAAAAGGTGATATTCTCTCATATTGGAGGATAGGTTACGACTTGCTGCTGCAGGTAAGATTAATAAAGCATTAATAATTAAGATACCTACCCATTTGATAGAAAGCATAACAATAAGTGCAATGATTACAACGAATATATTATCAATTAAGGCAGAATTAATATGTTTACTCTTTGCTAATGTTTCATTTACACTGATTGCATGCAGTTTATTAAAAGCACCATACCAAAAAATCAGAGTAACTATAAATATTACTAACAAGGAAAGTATTTCTTTAGGCGTTATGCTTAGAATATCTCCAACTAAAAGGCTGGAATACTTTGAAAAGTTACCTCCCTTTGATAAAATAACCAGACCGATTGCTGTACTTAAAGAGGCAAAAACAGAAATCACAGTATCTGTTGAAACTGTTTTTCTCCTTTTTATCTTATTTAATAGTAATGAAAATATGACAGCAAAAATAACCATAGATACATTGGTATCCTGAATTCCAAAAACAATTCCAATAGCCATGCCGGTTAAGGCAGAATGACCTAATGCATCTGAAAAGAACGCCATTTGATTATTTACTATCATAGTTCCAAGAATTCCAAACAGGGGCGTTATAATGAGGATTGCCAATAACGCATTTTTCATAAAATCATAGGTAATCCAGCTAAAAGGTAATAATAATTCTATTGCATTATAAATGTTTTCCATACTTACTCCCATTGCATCCCAAAAGTATCCTTAAATTCTTCACTGGAAAGTACTTCATCAGGGGTGCCTTCTATCTTAATTGTTTTATCTAGCAAAATAACATGATCTGCATATTTTCGAACAAAATCAAAGTCATGGGAAATCATAATTATTGCTAAGTCGAAATTTTTTTTAAGATTACCGATATTTTCGTAGAATAATTCCATGCCATTGCGATCAATGCCTGAAATTGGTTCATCTAACAATAATAAATTGGGAACTGGTGTAATAGCAATAGATAAAAGGACTCTCTGTAATTCCCCACCGGATAAATCACAGACTTGCTTGTCCATTAGGTCTTGTGCTTGAAATATAGTCAATTGCTTTTTTATTTGTTCCGATAACTTTTTGTTCTTAAATAAACATACCGGGGAATTAGAAATATAAGATGCAAATAAATCGTAAACGCTGGTGGGAGTATTTTTTGCAATATTTAAATGCTGTGGTACATATCCTACTTCTAAATCTTCCATTTGGTTATTTTTAATATCTTCAAAGGTTATGGTGCCCTCATGCTTTATTTCCCCTAATATGGCTTTCATTAAGGTAGATTTGCCGGCACCATTCCTTCCAATAATGGCTGTCAGCCTGCCACAATGAATATGAAGATTAACATTTTCAATAATGGTAACATTGCCTATCTTTACTGTAATATCTTTCGTTTTAATGCAATGAAAACCACATGCAGCATGCGGTTCACTTAATGCGACATTCTTTTTATACATATATTTTTATTCAACCTTTCGTTCCACAATTACACTTATCCAATACCTTTTGCATAATGACTTTTTCCCATGGCTTTTGATCAATACCCTTTGACCAATGACTTTTGTCCAATGACTTTTGCTCAATATCTTTTGTCCAATGCCTTTGCCCAATACCTTTGCTCAATGCCTTTTGACCAATGACTTTTGTCCAATTCCTTTGCTCAATTCTTTTTGACCAATGACTTTTGACCAATACCTTTGCTCAATGCTTTTTGACCAATGACTTTTGACCAATGACTTTTGCATTCCACATACCTATTACTCTTTTAATAGTGCTTGTTTTAACACTTCTAAATTCATTTTCATACCATTAATGTAACTGTCTTTATCCATATCTCCGGTTACAAGAGAGTCTATAACATAAACTTTCGCACCAGATTCTGATGCTATATTTTCTGCAATTGAAGTGCTATATTGTTTTTCTGTAAATAAAACTTTTACCTGCTTTTCCTTTACTTCATCTATAACTTCTCTTATATCTCCAGCACTTAACGCTGTTTCACCGTCCAGATTTACAGTATGAATTACTTCTAACCCTAATTCCTGTGCCAGGTAGGCAAATGAATCATGAAAAATAACAACTTTCTTCTCTTTGACATTGTCCATGGTTGCTTCTAAGTCATTCTTTAAAGTTTCAATTTTATTGCTGTATTCTTTGGCATTTGCTTCATATATTCTAGCATTTTCTGGATTTAACTTTATTAAGCCATCCTGCACATTTTGAATTTCTTTCATATAATAATTCATATTAAGCCATACATGGGCGTTATACTCTTCATTTTTGTGATTTGCTGGTTCACCTTTCTGATGGTTAGTATTTCCTTCCTCATGGCTATGTCCTTCTCCAGTTAAAAACTCAATGCCTTTACTTGCATTAATAATAGGCATATCCGGGTAAGATCCCAGAATGTCTTCAATAAAGTTTTCCATTCCTCCACCGTTCATAATAAAGATATCGGCATTCTCTAACCTTTTCATATCCACTGTCGTTAGTTGATAATCATGTAAACAGCCAGTTTTATATTCTGTAAGATTTACAACATCTGTATTCGTTCCCTCTGTTAAATTCTTAGCCAATATATACATAGGATAAAAAGAAGTAACGACAGTTAAATTTTCATTCCTTTCCTCCTTTTTCCTTGTTGCTGCAGTTACTAGTGTAGTGCCTATTGTAATTGTTAACATGATACCTAGCATAACAATTAGTTTTTTTTTCATATTAATTTCCCTTCTATTTTTGCATAAATTCAAAGATATTGAAAAAGCGGGTATTCTCACTTGCCGTTAAGGAAGCTCTGCTGACAGGGAAGTTCTGCCATAAGGCAAGGTCTGCCCACAGGAAAGTTCTGTCGTTAAGAAAGCTCTGTCCATAGGAAAGTTCATCCGCTATTGCTGATTCTCATAACCTTATTTCCGCTTTATAGCACTTCTTATTGCAAATCATTTGCAATAATTATATTATACCCACTATTAATTGTCAACAAACATTTTTCAACTAATAATGGGATAAAAATTACAGTTCAGCCAGGTGGATGCCATAGGCTGAACTGTAATAAATCAAAAATATGGGGCTGTTGTAAAAATAATAAACTATCATTGCTATGAAAGAACCATAGCAAGCAACTCCTTCAGAGTTGTTTATGCCCACGAGCAAGCTCGGCGCGGCAGAATTATAATGCTACTGAATTTTAGCATTTGCAAAAAACTGTGGTAAGTGAAAATTAGGCTTTGGATATGTTATAGGGGCAAAACTTCCATAATGCTCTATGGAAGGATTTTCACTTATTTTATAGAAATTGCAGGCAAATTGGTCGCCAGGTTTTAATGGTTGAATTTTATATACATCACAAATAAGTTCCATAGGTACTTTTAAGAGAATACTCCAGGTATCTCTCTCTTTTTTGGCAGTGCATATGGGAGCATATTGTGTGATTTCATGAACTCTTTTACGATTTCCTATTGGTCCAAAGCCACTAAGTATAGCACCGTAAGAATTCATCTCAAAATTAAAGTAACCAACCCTTAAATCCTTTGGTTCAAAGTTTAGAAATGCTTCCATACAGCTATCTTTATAAACCGGGTCATTATCTTTGGTATATGTAGTTAATGGATTTTCCTCTATTGCAGTCATTGATATAATTAATCCATAACCTTTCAATAATGCCATTTGACCATAGGCTTGTACTTCATATTCTTTTTGCCACTTATATTGATCAATCAAAAATTTTGGGCATTGATTAAGTTGTTCTAAGCTTTCAATGGTAAGTACTGGATAAATAGGGTTTGTGTTGGTATTAAAACTAATATTTGTAGTATGGTCCATATGAATCCTTTCATTTTGCATCTAAGATTTTTTTACGTAAGTATGACTTGAGTGTCAAAAGTCTAATACAGTTTATCGAATGAATGGTACTTTGTAATTCAACTTTGTAATTTAGCTTTTTAAAATTTGTTATAGTTTGTTATAATTAAGCCTGTTAGTAATTAAGTATTTTCCAGTATCTTTAGAATCTGTCTTTTATAATTCATAAATTCTTCACTTACTACAAATTCTTTGCTTCTTGGTTTGGGTACTTTTATTCTGATTTCTTCCGTTATTTTACCTGGTTTTCCAGTCATCATATAGATTCTATCTGATAAAAGGATTGCCTCATCAATATCATGGGTAATAAATAAGGTTGACAATTTTATCTGATTCATAACAGATAAGTACCACTGGTGCATGCTGCTTTTTGTTATTGTATCCAGTGCGCTAAAAGGTTCATCTAATAAAGCTACTTTATCAGAAAAAAGATAGGTTCGAAGCAAAGCTGCTCGCTGTCTCATACCTCCTGAAAGTTGGTGAGGATATTTCTTTTCTGTACCTGAAAGACCAAATTCTTCAAAATATTTTGATGCAGCTGCTCTGGCTTCTGCTTTCTTTGAGCCACCAATAATAAGAGGTAAGGATACATTATCAATGATGGTTTTAAAAGGCAATAACAAGTCTTTTTGTAACATATAACTTACCTTACCGGCTTTACCGGTTATATCTTCCCCATCTAATTCTACCTTACCCGTATCAGGCTTTAATAAACCAGATATAACATTAAATAAGGTTGTCTTTCCTGCACCGCTTACACCAAGGAGGCATACAATTTCACCATTATGTAATTGGATAGAGATATCTTCTATGATATTCACTCCATCATAGCTTACTGAAATATGATTTGTGGTCAACTTATCCATGGATATATCCTTTCTACGTATAGAAGTGTGAAAAGAAATTCTAAGTTTCACACTAGGAAGAACTCCAATAAAAAAATCCATTGGAATTCTCATGGCGAACTTCTTCATCCATTATTTGAGATGTCGCTTTGCGACATCATATCGGGAAGTATGAAATGAAAAACTTTTTAGTCAAAGCGGATATTCCGTTTACGCTACTTGCTCATGCCCTCATTGCCACTACGCGGCATTTCTGTAAAGGACTTCCCTAATGAGGTTAAATTTTTCGTTTCCGTTTATAAATTTTAGTTACAGTTTAGTGAGTGGCTAAACTGTAACTAATTTCAGATATTTGTTTTATTTATAGTAATGGGATTATTTTGATAAGAATTCGTTGGTAAAACCAGTACCGGCTGGTACTTCTTTTTCGATTAACTTGTTCTCATATAACCATGCGTAAAAAGCATCCCATCTGGCAGGATCAATGTAACCCCATTGCTCCACTTCTGCCTTATACTGACCTGCTAACCATTCCTGGCTCTTGCTTATTAGAGCTGGATCCAGTTCTGGTACGGCTTTAACAAGAATATTTGCTGCATCCTGTGGGTTCTCAATGGCATATTCATAACCTTGTCTTACAGCATCTAAGAATTTCTTTGTTGTTTCTTTGTTATTTGCGATGTACTCATTATTTCCAATAATAACAGGACTATAGTAATCTAATTCTGTTCCGTAATCTGCAAAATTTAAATAATTAGTTTCCAGTCCAGCGACTTCTGTTGCCATTCCATCCCAGGCATAGTAAACCCATATAGAATCAATATCCGTTTGAAGTGCGGTTACTACATCTGTTACTGTATTGGGTATTAATTTTACATCCTCGAATTTACCACCATCATCTTCAACTATTTTCTTAATAATTGCAAGTTCTATAGGTGAATCCCAAGTAGCATAAGAATGACCTGCTAATTTCCTTGGAGAATCAATTCCTAACTTCTTTAGAGATATGATACCGGAAGTATTATGCTGAATAATAGCTGCTATTGCTGTAATAGGCATTGGATTATCAGATGCAAATGTTGGTGCGATGGTGTCTTGAAAACTGATACCGAATTCTGCCCCACCTGCACCTACTAATGCCGTTGAACTGCCTTCTGGTGGCTGCATAATCTCTACTTCAAGACCTGCAGCATCAAAAAAACCTTTTGCCTGTGCTACATATAAACCGGTATGATTGGTATTTGGCGTCCAGTCAAGTACAATACGAACTTTCTCTTTTTTACCACTGGATGTATCTTCTGATGTACCATTTTCTGTTGTCTCTGGTCCTTTTGTTTTACTTTCTTCCTGCTTCGATTTACTTGAACATGCTGTTAAAGTAAAGATTAAAAACACAGTAAGTAATATTTTAAACAAATTTTTTTTCATATTCTGTTCCTTTCAACTGGTTTTGTGGTGTCCTCTTTCTAAGACAGTAGGCACTAGAATGTTATTTTCATTCCTCTTTCAATTGGTTTTGTGCTGCCCTCTATCTAAGACAGGGACACTGGAATATTATTTTCATTCCTCTTTCAATTGGTTTTATGCTGTCCTCTATCCCACGGCATTACCGCTTTTTGTAACAAACTGACTCCCAACATAAGCAGTAAACTTATTGCTGATATAAAGAATATAACTGCAAACATTTTATCGAAGGAATAAGACTTTCTAACTCTGGTCATATACACACCAAGTCCGCTAAAACCACCCAGCCACTCTGCTACTACTGCACCAATGATAGAATAAGATACAGAGATTCTAAGTCCCGAGAAAAAATTGCCGAGGGAACTTGGTAATTTAATATGAGCAAATCGTTGCATTCTGGTTGCACCCATAGCCTTTAATAGATTTAATGCATCTGGATCTGCGGATTTAAAACCATCTAATAATCCAATTGTGATTGGGAAAAATGAAGTTATTATAATTAAAGTAATCTTTGGTAATATCCCATAACCTAACCACAATACCAGTAAAGGCGCAATAGCTACCGTCGGAACCGTTTGTGTAATAATTAATACGGGGTAAATAGCTTTATAAGCTATTTCAAATCGATCCATTATAACTGCTACTACAAAACCAAGTAAGATTCCCAAAGATAACCCTAAGAAGGCCTCTACTAAAGTTGTTTTTGCATGATACATTAAAAGATTAAAATCCTTAAAAAAGGCTTCTACCACATCTGCAGGGGAAGGCAGCATAAACTTGGGAACAATGCCTGCAGCTGACAGGAACTGCCATACTGTTAAAATAATAGCTATGGCTAAAATGGGTGATACTTTATTTATGATGTTTTGTAACTTTTTGATCAATGGTTAAAACACCACCCTCCGGTGCAAAGCTTATCTTCACATAAGTAGAAACTTTAGGTGCTCCAGCTTTCACAGCAACTAATTGACAGTTTTTCACGATTTCCATTAACTGATCATAATCACCTTCAATGGCTGTTTCGCAAGGTCCTACATAATAGTTTAGACCTGTACTTTTAATATAATCAATTACCTCATCTACAATACGTATTACTTCTCCATCACTTGATACTTGTGGTAAAACTTGAATTGCTACACTTGCATTCATATTATTTTCTCCTTTTTTAATATTGTAAAAACAAAAAACCCTCCCGATTACCGGAAAGGTTTTGTATATATCCATTGTAAGGTTCACATTATAAACTATCTTAGAATTATAATATACATCCCTACGCCAGCATTATCCGGATCAGGTACGAAGTTGCATTCACTTCAGGGTTAAAACATTATGGTAGTTTACTCTCAGCCTAATTCATTAGGCTCCCCTTGTTTCCTTGAAAGTGTATCACAATCCTTTTGTAGTGTCAAGGATTACTAAATTATTATCTGGTACTTTTAAATATATTGTTTTTGGTACTTTAGACAATGCCAAATTTGTTTTATAGTATCTGCAAGTATATACGTAATATAATAAATGAAAAATATTTAGATTAGATTAATCTTCTAAATCAAAGTATTCAAATCTACTTAAGTAGGAAAATCGAATAAGAAAAGACGGAGGACAATATGAATTCAGAAAAGACAAAAAAATTAGTCATTGCAGCTTTAATGGCTGCAATGACCTGCATCTCAACTATGATAATAGAATTTCCATCACCTGTTGGATATATCCATATAGGAGATGGATTCGTACTTGTATCAGGTATGATTCTTGGTCCCTTATATGGAGGGGCTGCAGCTGGTATTGGCTCCATGCTGGCTGACCTTTTATCGGGCTATACTAGTTTTGCACTAGCCACCCTCATTATTAAAGCACTTGCAGCCATAACAGGAAGCCTTATCTATCAATTATTATCCCGTTATTTCACCAGTAAAAAGAGTAGGATAATACCTATCTTTTTTGCAAGCATATGTGGTGGAGTTATAGTAACTTTGGGATACTTTATCTTTGAAGGGTATATTATCGGATATGGAGTAGCAACTGCTACTGCTGGTATCCTTTTCAATATTGTACAAAATATATTCGGTATTATATTATCGATTATATTAATGCCGATACTTATGATGCTCCCAGAAATCAGGTCAATTATGGTTCGAAACATTAAAAGAAAAGAAAACCTTTAATTGTTCCAAATACACATCCATAACCCCAGTTTCCTTCTTGGCTGGCTCAAAATTATGATAAAAAACTACTTTTTCACCAGTTTCTTTTTGAAATTTTTCTTTCATTTCAAATATTTTGTAAATATGTTTCTCATATTTGCAATATGTACTTACTAACTGAGGATTATTCAATGAAAATCCATATGCTAACATTTTGTTGATTTTCCTCTGATAGTAAGTTATCCATCGGTATTTTATCTCCATTAATAACAATGCCTTCCTCTTATGATGCTTTACCATGGATTGCTCCTTCCTTACTCCTTCTCATCAGTAATATACAAAAATCTTTTGCATATAAAATATATTAGCACATATTATTTAGAATAGGAACCCTTTGAGAACTTTAAAATATCGCAAATTTCAGCTTTCTTTGACAGTATATTGGACAAAACCAGTTAATACTACATAAGACGATTTTCTACTTCATTTTTTGTAGGAATAGAACTGGTAGCACCTTTTCTGGTTACTGCTATGGAGGCTGCAAGAGAACCAATTTCAAGGGATTTTTCAATAGATTTTCCCTCTATTACAGAAGCCAGATAGTACCCAGTGAAAGTATCCCCTGCTGCTGTCGTATCCACAGCATTTACCTTATAACTTTCTCTAAAATATTTCTTTCCATTTCCACTATACATAGCCCCATCTTTACCCAAGGTTAAAACTACTTCAGAGCTTGGATACTTTTCTGCCATAACCTTAAGGATATTATCCGGTTCTTTCTCTCCTGTAATTTGATAACCTTCAATTTCATTCATTAAAAATAATGAGACTTTACTCAAATCACAGGCTTGCACTTTTTCATTAAAAGGTGAAGGATTAAGTATAATCTTAAGCTTCTTCTGATAAGCCTTATCAATGATTTGATCTAATAAATTAATCTCATTCTGTAGAAGAATCATATCTCCTTCTTCAAAATAATCAAGAACTTCCCCTATATGCTCTAAAGTATTTAAGCCATTTGAGCCAGGATATAAGATAATGCAATTTTGCCCATGTTTATCTACTTGAATAATAGTATGTCCACTTTTTCCTTGTACTTTGGTAATGAAACGATCATCAATCTGATTCTCTTTACACATAGCAATAAGGCTGTCACCATCTTCTCCAACCATTCCCGCATGGTAAACAAAAACGCCTGCTCTTGCTAAAGCAATGGACTGGTTAAGTCCCTTACCGCCGCAAAATGTCTCCATACTATGAGAAGATAAAGTTTCTCCTGGTAAAACCATATGATCTACACCATAGACATAATCATAATTTAATGATCCAAAGTTTACTAATTTCATAAGCGCTACTCCTTAATTTTATTAATTTATTTTATATGATTTACTTTAAATGATTTACTTTATACGATTTACTTTATACGGTTTACTTTAAATGATTTACTTTAAACGATTTACTTTAAATGATTTCTTATGCTTCTATGTTACTCTCAGAGCGGTGTTAAGTCAATTATTATGAACAAACTGAATTTTAACCTAAAATGAAATTAACTAATAATCCTTATATCAATTAACCTTTTAATGAAAAAAATATTTACTCCTTACCTCTACCCAACTAGAACTTATCTTCCTATTTATCCTTATCATTCAATTCTTTTTCTTTGTCAGAATCAGAACTCCTATAATCATCATAATTGGAAAGATAATAGCAAACAAAAGTCCTCTTTTTAACACTCCATCTGATGCAAAACCAACAAGTCCAGGCCCTGCAGAGCATCCAATATCTCCTGCTAAAGCTAATAGGGCAAACATACTGGTTCCACCGCCTTTTAGGTACTTGGAACTTAGGCTAAATACCCCTGGCCACATAATACCTACCGATAATCCGCATAATCCACATCCGATTAACGATATTAATGGAATTGGTGAAAATACTGCTATAATATAACTAGTAACACATAAAAGTCCACTTATTGTCAGTGCTTTTTTCAAATCTATTTTTGAACCTTTCACACCATAAAAGACTCTGGATAATCCCATAAGAAATGCAAATGTACCCGGTCCTAGCAAATCACCCATAGTTTTTGATACACCAAGTCCATTTTCTGCAAAGAAAGATGCCCACTGGGACATGGCTTGTTCTGATGCTCCAGCACTTATCATAAGGAAAAAGAAAATCCAAAATATACTTTTTGTTAATAATCCTCTAAGTGGTATCTTTTCGTGATCTTCCACTAATTTTCTAAGAGGCACTTTTGCAAATAGAAAAGTGTTAAATAGCGGTATAACAGCCCATATCATTGGAAGGTACATCCAATTGTCAGTTCCAATTATAAGAAAATATAATGTGGAACATAATACAACAGCCACATGCCCCCAGCAATAAAAAGAGTGTAATAAACTCATGGCTGAAGCTTTCTCATCCCCTGGCAATGATTCTACAATAGGACTTATCAATACTTCAATCAGACCCCCTCCTATGGCATTAATAATAATAGCTATTAGTAATCCAATATAACCATCTTGAAATAGAAATGGTAATGTTCCCATACCTATAAGTCCAATAGTACAAAATATATGTGCAGCCACTGCCGATATACGATAACCAATCTTGTCAATATACCTTGCAGCAATAAGATCTGTTATAATCTGAATTCCAAAATTAAGCGAAATTAAGAGACCAATACGTTCTATAGAGATATCAAATTCTTTTTGAAAAATAATAAATAGCAGCGGAGCCAGATTATTTACAATAGCCTGTGTTATGTACCCTAAATAACTTGCGTATAAAGTATGTTTATAAGTTAATTTCATAATATTTTACCCTCTCATCCGTAATCCAACTAGTAATTTTAAGTCATACTTTATATTATATGTGTAAAGCATCTGTCATGCAATATAAGAAATACTTAATTCCATTATACTGTCATTCTGAGCCTAAAAGGCGAAGAATCTCATCCTACGCTGTCATTCTGAGCCTAAAAGGCGAAGAATCTCACTTCAAAATGGGATTCTTCGCCTTTTGGCTTAGAATTATAATGTTAAATAGCAGCACCATGAATGAAAGGGATTCTTCGCGAATTCAACTTCGTTGAATTTTTGCTCAGAATGACATGCTTTCATAGCAGTGACACGCTTTCATAGCAATGACACGCTTTCATAACGACGGCACGCTTTTAAGGTAATGACACGCTTTCATGGCGACGGCACGCTTTCATAGCAATGACACACTTTCATGGCAATAACACTCTTTCATAGCAATGACACGCTTTCATATCAATGACAGTTTTACAACAGCCCCCTTTGCATATTCACATTGCCATTTCTATATGGTCTCCCACATAATTTCACATGGAGCTAAGTTAACTGTCCTGCTATTGCCTTCACCATCGTAAACGGCTGTTGTCTGAGGTTCGTTGGAGTTGTTAACAATTGCATATTTATTCACCTCAGGATAAGCGTGAACTTCACAATATATATTGGAGGCAAACCATTTGGTCAAACCTTCCTCTTTATTAGCTGCATAGTAAAGGCTTCTTAATAATAACCTGGTATTTGCCTGACTATATGGCAAACCTGCAATATAAACAGTTCTGCCTTTTCCATAACTATTCGATGCTAAGTGAACCTCACCATTTGAGTATTCTATGATTTCAGTGGATTCTTTTGTAGCATATATATTCTTCATACTTTCGCCAAAATCCAGAGGCATATTAACCTGGTCCTGATCCTGAGTAATAAAGTGGTTATCCAGCTGACTTACAAAATATTTATCCGTAGATAAAGATAAACCTAATTCCTTATCTACCCCTAAAGCATCTGCTAATTGAAAATAATGACCACCATGCTGGCAAGCAGTAGGTTCACCAACTCCTATAAAACCTCCTCCCTGGTAAATCCATTCACGAAGCTTTGTAACCAAATTCTCATTAAGCCATTCATTTCCGCCTGAAAAAGCGGTATCGGAATCACCAGCATTAATTATTACGTCAATATCTTTAGGTATTCCATTTTCTTTTATATCATCAAAGCTTATAAAAGATACCTCTACACTTGCACCGCTTAAGGCTTCCAAGATGCCTGTATAGGAATATATCTGCTTATACCAAAGGGCATGAGCAACCATATAGGTCTGCCAGGAACGAAGCTTACCCCAGGAATTTAATATAGCTACTTTCAAACCGGTATAAGGGGTTACGCCTTTAATATTTTCATATAGCAAACGAAACTCGTCTGCAACCTTTTCAATATAATCAACAAATTTAGGGAACTTGTAGGCAAGACTTAAATAACCGCCATAACCAATTCGGTCTACCGGTTTTCTAAGTATAGCACGTCTGGCAGTCAGCCAATTTAAGGTTGCCTCTATAGTAGGATCATTTCCTTCATAAAAAGTATCTGGGAAGAAATAAGGCAAAAACCTGCCTTCCGTATATTTTACATGAGGTATCTCAGAAATCATTCGCAGGGTAGTTCCATTTCCAACACTGCCAACCACTGCATCTAAGCCTATTTCACCAAAATATTTACCATAAGGCTCTATTCCAATCCAGTTATCTCCCAGAAACATCATAGCTTCTTTTCCAGCGTCATGAACAATTTTAACTAAATCTTTTGCTTTCTGTGTAGCAAATCTTTGAATAAAATCAATATAATCCAGATATCGCTTAGATGGTATCCGAAAAGCACTGTTATAGTAGCCTTTATCAATAAAGTCCTCCGGACGAAGCCTATAACCTTTCTCTTTCTCAAATGCCTCTAAGGCAGCAACAGACACACTGGTTCCATAACCAAACCAGTCTACAAACTTTTCTTTTCCAAGGTTATTAAAAAGTAATGTAAAATGATAAAAAAACGTAGTAAATCTAACTACATCCGTATCTGGATTCTCTTTTACCCATGAGCTTAAATAGGATTTGGCAAAATCCCAGGAAGCTGGCTGACGAACATCAAAAGGTATATCATGCGGTTTGTCACCCCAATTATTGGTTATATGATTGTACATCTGAGTTGGGTCCCATATGGCATTTGCCAGGAAAGATACCGTATATTCATGAAACTTATTGATATTATGAACAATTACAAGGTTCTCGTCTTTGTTTACCACCCAATTGGTGCCAGGCACCACTTCCTCAGTAGTACGGTCTATTACTTCCCACCAGATTTTAGGATCGTGATTATAATCCGGTGTTACCTGCTCGTTAAAATATCCTTCCATAAAATGAATTTCTAATGTATCCTCTGCTGCCACATTATGTTTTGACATTAAATATAACTGCTGACATTCCTCCATATGTGCCTTTGCATGTTCATTATGCCCTCTGGATACAAAATACGTAGTATATATTTTTGCATCTAATTGTTTAATATCCTCAGATAATTTAGTTCCATCGCTGTCCCTAATAGCATCTGCGCCCCAGCGTTCCATAATTTCCTTAGTTTCTTTTAAAAAATTAGTCTCACTGGGAAGTGTAACTCTTCCTTTTGTTTTAGCCATAAAAATCTCCATTCCGCCGAAGCACCACGAATTTGGGCATCAGCACAATATTTGCAAAGCCAATTGTTTCAATTTGGCATTGTTATCATTGTTATCATTTATCATTTGATACTGTAGAACATATTGTTGTCACCTTCCAGATATTCATTTACACTGGAATCGATTGTATTTAATAGTAACTTCATTATATCTTTAACCTTTTAGGTATTCAATCAGGATATTGCTTGCTTTTTTATAAATATTGATTTTATTATGTGACTTAACTAGTAAAAATATAAAAATAGTATTACATATGTGTATATTCTACCACTAATTTTATTAATAGAAAGCACTTTTCAATTGCATGATACGGGTTTTTAAATTATACTATGAATTAGGGGTCAAGTGGATTGGATGTCAAATCGACTGGGTATCAAATCAATTGGGTATCAAATCAATTGGATGTCATTGCTATGAAAGCATGTCATTCTGAGCAAAAATTCAACGAAGTTGAATTTGCGAAGAATCCCTTTCGTTCATAGTGGTGCTGTTAAGCGTGATAATTCTGAGAGCAAATTCAGCTTGCTGAATTATGCTCGAAGAATCCCGCTTTAAACTGAGATTCTTCGGGCTAAAGCTCTCAGAATGACAACAGTTACAAGGCTTGGCATTTGCAATACTTGGTACTTACAGGACTTGGCATTAACAATACTTGGCATTAACAGGGCTTATCATTAACATAACTTGGCATTTATAGGACTTATCATATACAACGCTTAGAATTTAGAATATTGGGATTGGTGATTGGATGGGGAATACAAGATATACGATAAATACAAAACAATTAATTAAGGAAATAAATGCAAAGCTGCTCTATGTCACCACCTCCAGATATGAGGAAGATTGGCATAGCACTATGCATACTCATTACTGTGCAGAACTATTTTATGTTATCAGTGGTTCCGGAAGTTTTATTGTAGAAGATAAAACATTTTTAGTTAAAGAAAATGATTTGGTTATGATTAACCCCAATGTTGAACATACAGAAAAATCCCTTAATTCAAGCCCTTTAGAGTATATTGTATTGGGTATAGAAGGTCTTGCATTTACTTTTGATGGGGAAATAGAAAACAAAAATTATAAAGTTTATAATTTTAAGGATAATAAGCAGCAAATTCTTTTCTTTCTTACCATACTTCTAAAAGAAAGTGAAGAGCAAAAGCCAGAATATGAATTTGTATGTCAAAGTTTATTAGAAGTATTATTAATTCAATTAATTCGTTACGCGGACTATAGTTTGTCTGTGACAAATGTACTGTTATCAAAAAAAATGAGCAAAGAATGTGGTATTATAAAACGTTATATAGATTCGAATTATTCAGAGAATATTACTTTAGATTCTCTGGCTCGGATGACACATATGAACAAATATTACCTTATACATGCCTTTACCAAGTATACTGGCTTATCACCTATCAATTATTTAAACCAGAGAAGAATTCAGGAAGGCAAAAATTTATTGGAAACCACCGATTATTCCATTGGCCAGATATCCAACATTCTGGGTTTTTCCTCACAATCTTACTTTTCCCAGTCTTTTAAAAATGCAGTGGGTATGCCACCTAATGAATATAAAAAGAGAAGTAAGAATTAAAATATGGCTTTTTGAAAAATGTTAACTCGGGTATTCGCAATCTATTATTGATACTTGCAATCTGTTATCGATATTTGCATCTGTTATCAATATTCGCAATCCGTTATCGATATTCGAACCTGTTATTCGTATTCGTAATCTATTATCGATATTTGCATCTGTTATCAATGTTCGCAATCTGTTATCGATATTTGTAATCTACTATCGATACTTACTTATAACCTTATTGCTACTTCGCTGGATTTGGGCAGATGACAGGTGGTAGAACTCCTGCCTAAGCAAAAAAGCTGCTACAAAATTTGCAAAATTGTTTAATCTACACTGTAGGTAGAATTTAATATATCATAATACATTTAGCTGCTTTCCCCTCCCACGTTCAAAACGCTTCGCTTCACAAAATGTGCTGGGCTAGCTTATTTAATCTTGGGTATGAGCTTTTATATTATCAATTACATTACTATCTGAACTATCTCCCACACCATCGTCTAAGATATCATTTTCATGGTTCAGTTCATTGTCTGATATAACTTCTGCATCATCATAGGATTCGCTAGAATCGGAAACTAAATCCTCTATATCGTCTCTTTCTTCTATTATTTCATCAATAGGCTCATCTGTTTTATTTTTCGTTATTTCTGTTTTATCCTCTGTTACTTCCATTTTACCTTCTGTTACTTCTGTTTTGTCTTCTGTTACTTCTGCTTTATCTTCTGTTACTTCTGTTTTATCTTCGATTACTTCCATTTTATCTTCTGTTACTTCTGTTTTATCTTCCGTTACTCCTGTTTCATCTTCTGTCACTTCTGTTTCATCTATTCCTTCTTTTTTCATTCTGATTAAGTCCCTAGTTGACAGGATTATAAGAGGAACTCCAGTAGCAGCAAATATTATAATGAACACAATACCTACAATTTTATTACCTGATGTATCTATTACACGCCATAAAGATATTGATAAATATAGCAAATATATACCACCTAAAATTCTAAATAATCTATTCACTCTTAAGTTCTTATCCATATTTTTACCTCACAGTAAAGTCTTTTATTTAAAGTATCTTAGCATATATGATAAATAGTTACAAGGTATTCTTAACTTTTAGAAGCATTTAGATTGTAAGTTCGAATTATTATTTTCCCTAGCTTATCTAAAGGTAAGTTTCTGTTTCTCTAACCTTTAACCTTATAGTATTTTTTTAACTTTTTATAACTTAAATAGAACACTAAACATCCTATAAGCGCCCCTACACCGTCAATTAAGACATCCGTCACCTGGGCTGATCTGCCAGAAATAAACAACTGATGAAATTCATCTGTTACAGCATATAGTATTGCTGCAGCTTCCGACCATAGTATTAAATTGAAACCCCGTTTATCATATACATAAAAAGAATGGGAAATGGCTATTGCTAACACACCGTATTCTGTCATATGGGCAGCTTTACGTATTATAGTTTCCAGTAATTCTAACCAATAGATTCTTTCTGCTTTAGGTAATTCTATAGTAAATAATCTTTCATTAATGGAAAATATAGTTTCAACAATACCTCCACTTAATTTAGAAGACTCTGCCGCTTTCTGATGGGAAAAGTAAAAAATTATTATCATTATTATGATTGCAGGTATTGTTGATAAAACTCTATGTTTTTTAATCATCATTTATTGCACCTTTATGTAAAATCTTTATTTAAAACCTTTATTTAAAACAATATTATAACAGAATATTAAGTATTATTATACCAGCAATTAAAAGAATATAGAACAAACTTATGAGACTTATGAGAACTTATAAAAAAAGGACAAAAAGGAGCTGTAGCATTATGTCATTCATACATGAAAGTGTAGTAAGATAACACTTTCAATCTATAACATATTCTACCCAGCTCTTTTTGTTTCCTATAGCCCATACTCCGCCATCTTCCGATACAACGTAGCACGGCTAAAGCCTAACATTTGTGATATTTGTGGTGCCAGGCACCAATTACAAATTATATTCCTCTAATTTACGATATAAGGTAGCACGGCTAATTCCTAATAATTTAGATATTTTTGTTTTACTATAACCTTCATGTAAAAGGTTTTTAATTTTTAATTTTTCTATTTCACTAATTGTTTGAATGTTTTCTTCCTTTTCATTCCGTACTAAACCTAGAGCGTATAAATCATCCACTGATACGGCATCTTTATATCGCAGAACAATTTGTTCTAATACAACATCAATTTTTGAAGTATCTTCATACCAGTTATATGAACTTAAGAATTCTAAGGCTTCTTTAGATAGTATTACTTCTTCCTTATCATATTCTTTTTTATAGAATTCCAATCCAGTTGATATCATATTTTGTAATGTTTTACTGTTTTGAAGAACTGGTATTTCAATAACATTCTCTATTATTCTATAGTAAAGTTCTTCAAGGAATAAACCTTTCTCCACCAGCTTTTCCAGATTAGCAGTGGTAGAGAAAATTAAGCGAACATCACTTTTAATATACTTTATATTTTTGTATCGAATTTTTCCATACTTTAAAAAGTAAAGCAAGCGTTTTTGCAAATAAAGAGGCATATCCTCAATATTTTTAAAAAATATGGTTCCATGGTCAGATTTTTGGATTTCACCAAATTCATCAAATATAAATCGTTCTAAGTGTTCTCTATATATACTATCGCAATATATAGGTGTTAAACCTTGAAGATTTCTGTCGGAATAATTGCAGATTCCCTTGGCAAGAATTTCATTTATGTTCTCTGCTTTTCCTTTTATCAAAATCATTTCATTGGTTATAGCCAATGCTTTTGCCCTATCTAACACATCATTAGGTATAATCCAGTCTTTCAGCCACTGAAGGGTTACTACCGATCCTTTCTCCGCAGCTCTTGCATTCTGTATAACTTCACTAATTGTTTTAAAAGTAAAAACAACTCTAATTTTATTATTTCCATTATACTGAATAACCCTACAAGAAATAAAACCATAGAAAGACTGTGTTCCTAAATCAATTAAAACCTTTTGATTTTCATATTCATGCCTTGTTTCAAAGTAATCATAAATAACTTTATGAGGTAAAAGACTTTGAATTTCCTTACCTATAAAGTCATTGTTACTTTGAAAAATCCTTTGAAATGCTTTATTATAGTATTTTATTATTCCTAAATTATCAGTCATTACTACAGCATCAGAGAGTAGATCCAGTATTTGTTCTCTTTCTTTAATAAATTGATTCAATTCATTAAATTTCTGTTTTGTTTGAATTCTTCTAACCAGGTCTTCAGCCATATTATTAATAAAAGCGATAGAACTATCTACATCTTGAAAAATATTTTTAATTCTATGTTTTGGTAAAATTAATGCAATTGCACCTATTACTCTATCATCATAGAAAAGAGGAATTCCGATAAAACCGGCAATCTGACATTTTCCAAAATCTTTACAGTTCTGGCAAATTTGGCATTCACTTTTATTTGGAATAACCATTTTTTGTTGATTAATAATTACTTGACCTACCATGGTGTTAATATTTACAAGTGAATGCTGGACAAAATATCGATTTGTCTCTCCAATTACATTAAAATTATTATCTACAATTAGAACATCCGTATCTATTGTTTTTGCTATAATGTTTGCAAATTGTGTAACGGATTCACTAATACTTCCAAGAAGCGTTGAAGACGGCATAAAGTTTCCCTCCTCCTTTCGAATATTCCCTAATAATAAAACTAGTACGTATTTCTATATACTTCTTTATGTTATTACTATTATTTATATTTTAACATATTGAATTATCTTTTGGAATATTTCTTGGGAGTCATAACTGCCGCTCTAATCTTTTCATATGAAATATCTGTTGGAAGTGTACAATCTGCTCCTAATAAGAACTTATTAGTTCCCATTCTATCTAATATAGAGAATATCTCTTTTTCAATGTCCTCCTTAGTTCCTTCTACAAGTACACCTGCTCTATCATCTAGCCCGCCTAAAATTGCAGCGTTTGGAAATATTTTTTTCCCTTCTTCTAGCGATGGATTTTGTTCATGAACGCCCCAGTTTACTACATCAACTGGATAATCTTTATAACGTTCTAATTTAAGGCGATCTTTACACATATGTAACACATTGAAGCAAGGGCATTTTTTTGCCACATCTAATATTTTTAAGTCATTTGGTTTTACATATTCTTCAAATTCTTCATCTGTATATAAATATTCTTCCCCACCTAGTGCTGCGTAATAGATACCATCTACGCCTGCTGCAATCGCTTCTTCTGTAAGAATAGCCAATGCATCCGAGATTATTTCATAACCATATCGAACAGCTGCTGAATCTTCTCTAAGATGATCTACTAGCAATTGACTTCCTGTTTCATAACCGGCTGACCCTCCTCTTGCATGCCATGCAGAAGCAACAATTCCATGAACGGTTAATAAAGTAACACCTTTATCCTGTGTTTTATCTAATATTCTCTTAACAATTTCTAATTGATCTTTAATAAATTTAGAGTTTTTATTAAAAGTTTTTAAGTTCTTCCAATCCGAAGCTTGTTTAATTGGAATATCACAAGGTACAAGATTTTCATTCATTATCTTCATAATACTTGTACCGGTTTTTTCAAAATAATCTAAATGAGCCTGGATAGCTTTTTCTGCTTCCATACAATCTTCAGGGAAATGTATCCAAAAACCTGCTGGTACATAATCAACTGGTTTTCCGGCAACTGCTGCTAAAACTCTTTCTCTATTAGTCATAATAACCTCGATTCTTGCGCTTTGCGCTTTTATATTACGAAAGTAATTGTGCACCAGCACAAATTGCAGGTTGAAAAAGCATTGCTTTTTCAACCCAACCCCGATTTTGGCGATTTAGCACCTATGGATAACGTCTTTTAAATCATAGGAATAAGAAGGATTCAAAACTACACTCCGTCCGCCAGATACCTCTAAATTTGTGGCAGTTATATAACTAGCGGCGTCACTGCTTAGAAACACAATAGGCTTTGCTATTTCTTCTGGAGAAGCTACACGATGCAAAAGAGTACCTTCTGCATTTCTATTCAGTTCTTCCTGTGATATCGTCTCCCTTACCTTTGGAGTAATCGTAAATCCCGGAAGAATAGCATTTACCCGTATTCCATAGGCAGCATATTCTCCTGCAAAAGTCGTTGATAATCCTACCACTGCTGATTTAAGAGGTCCATATAACAGTAGTTTATTTACAACAGTAATTATAAATTCCTTCAAATATAAGTTTTCCAACAACAGAACCACCATCAAGTAAACCTATACTCTTTTCACCATAATAAGCTGCTCTTCCATGTACGGATCTCATACCTTTTGTGCTTTCAGAACCAGCTGCTGCAGCATCGTAAGCTGCTTTCGCTGCTGCCTTTTTATCAGCGCCATTATTAGCTTTTAAAGCTTCTACACCTGGGCATAATGCATCTAATATAGTTTTTTCCCCTGGTTTTGATTTGGCTTTGTCCATAATCTTTGCTAGTCCTTGTTCCATCGCTTCAGCCATATCAGGCATATTAGCTTCTTCTTTACCTTTTAGGGCTTTTGCCATTCCCATCATACCAAAAGATAAAATGGTTCCTAATGAAGAAGGAGCTGCTTCATTAAATGTAGAACTGCAGGACATAAAAGTTTTGCCAAAATCAGTTTCTTCTAAATCTTGTAGATTAGAAGCAACTGCGCTAAAGCCAGAACTCATGGAAATTCCTAAATCGCCATCACCATTTTGTTGGTCTAATTCTATTAAATAGTCTTTATTTTCAGTTATTACTTTACTAATTTCTGCAAATGCGTTCTTTAAATCACTTACTTTCATTGACTTACCTCCTTATTTGTATGAATTTTGTCATTGCGTTTACTTTATGATTGTATTTATGCTGTCATTATGAACGAAGTGAATAATCTCATAGCTTTTTTGCATAGATTCTTCGCTACGCTCAGAATGACATACGTTTTTTCTATATTGGGCTGCAACGTTGTAGCTCTAATGAACACGTGATAATAATTTACTTGTTAGCATTGGTATAGAATGGTGTCGATGCCGGACTTCTTAATAATGCTTTTAACTCATTATCTAGCTTTAATATGGTTACCGATAATCCGGCCATTTCCATAGATGTTGCAAATTCACCAATATGAGGCATATAGATACTAACACCTTTTTCAGCAAGTAACAAATGTAATTTTCTATATACTATAAGCAATTCTTCCATAGGTGTTGCACCTAATCCATTAACCATAACAGATACTTCTTCACCTTTGTTTACAGGCATATCTTCTAATATTCTGTCTAAAAGTGTTTGTGCTATATCATCTGCAGTCATCATCTTACGGACTTCGATACCTTTTTCACCATGAATGCCCATACCGATTTCAATTTCATCATCACTAATGGAGAAGGTTGGTTTGCCCACTTCAGGTACAATACAAGCAGATAATGCTACACCCATTGTTCTTGTATTATCCAATGTTTTTTGTGCAATTGCTGCTACTTCATCTAAAGTCATCATCTTTTTTGCTGCTGCGCCTGCAATTTTGAATGCATAGACCATTCCTGCAACGCCTCTTCTTTTATCAGCAGTTTCTTTTGGACTGGAAGCTACATCATCTTTAACACGAACAGTTCTTGTTTCAATGTCATCAAATTCTACCATCTCACAGGCCATTTCAAAGTTCATATTATCTCCGCCATAGTTACCATATAAGCATAATACACCGTTGCCATAATCGCAGGCTTTAATCATATCAGCCATTTTCTGAGATGACGGAGAAGCAAATACATTACCTACAGCACATCCATCTAACATGCCTTGGCCAACGTATCCTAAAAATACTGGAAGATGGCCGCTACCTCCTGCAGTTACAATACCTACTTTTCCTTCTTTTACAGGGTAATTGGTTACAAGAATTCTTTTATCTCCGTTTAATAACTTAACCCTGTCACCATAAGCTAAACTAATACCTTCCATAGTTTCATCAACAAAATTTTCTGGTTTATTAATAATTTTTCTCATATTTTACCTCCATTCATTATTTTAGATATCTATCAACCACCAAGGTAAGCCTTCTTAACTTCCGGATTAACTAATAAGTCTTTACCCTTACCTTCCAAGATAACATTACCTATTTCAAGTACGTATCCTCTGTCTGCAATAGAAAGAGCCATAGAAGCGTTTTGTTCAATCAATAATACTGTTTTACCAGACTTTCTAATCTTTAAGATTAATTCAAATATTTCTTCTACAATAATTGGAGCAAGTCCTAAGGATGGTTCATCAAGCATAATAATATCTGGATCCATCATAAGCCCTCTTGCAATGGCTAACATCTGCTGTTCACCACCGGATAAACTTCCTCCATTTTGTTTGGAACGTTCTTTTAATCTTGGGAACAGTTCATAATTTTTCTCAACTAAATCACTAATTTGTGACTTTTTTAGCGTAGGATTTCCTAAAGTACCTGCAATAAGATTTTCGTACACTGTTAATACCGGGAATATTTTCCTTCCCTCAGGGACATGGCATACACCCATCTTAACAATCTTATCAGGCGCCGTTTTTGTAATATCTTCGCCCTTAAAGGTAATCTTACCGGAAGCTTTTTGAACTAAGCCGGATATTGACATAAGAGTTGTTGTTTTTCCCGCTCCGTTACCGCCAATTAATGTAACAATCTCGCCTTTGTTTACCTCTAAATTAATACCGGCAAGGGCGGTTATATATCCGTAATTTACTGATAGATTTTCTATCTTTAACATATTACAATCCTGCCTCCCTTACTAAGATACCTTTTCCAAAGTAAGCTTCATTTACTTCTTTATCCGATTTTACATGTTCAGGATTACCTTCACATATTTTCTTTCCAAAGCTTAACACAAGAATCCTATTGCATGTGTTCATAACAAATTTCATGTCATGTTCAATAACTGCTATAGTATAGCCATCTTTATTAAGTTTCTTAATAAATTCCATTAATGCCTTGGTTTCATTTGGATTCATTCCAGCTGCTGGCTCATCTATTAAAAGTATTTTTGGATTTAAAGCAAGGGCTCTTGCAATTTCTACTCTACGCTGAACACCATAAGATAAATTACCTGCCATAGTATCTTTAAACTCTGTTAATCCAACTCTTTCTAGAATTTCTAAGCCTTTTTCTTCGGCTAACTTCTCATCTTTTTTATAAGTAGAAGAATGTAATATAGAATCCCATAATCTTGTCTTAGTATTAATGTGAAAACCAATTTTTACATTTTCTAAAACTGACATATATTTAAACAACTGTATATTCTGAAATGTTCTAGCCATTCCTTTTCTTGCAATTACTTCAGAATGCATATTCGTTATGTTCTCTCCATCTAACCATATCTCACCACTTGTAATAGGATATATTCCTGAGCACATATTAAAGAAGGTCGTTTTACCGGCTCCATTGGGACCAATGATACCAAATATATCCCCTTTATTAATGGTCATGTCTACTGAATCTACAGCCTTTAGACCACCAAAATGTTTTGATACCTGTTTTGCTTCAAGAAGTGCGCTCATACTACTACCTCCTTCTTTTTCCTTCTCTCTTCCTTTTTCTTAATCTTTCCACCAGATAAAATACTATTGGAAGCACCAAATAATCCCTGAGGTCTTAACCACATCATAACGATAATTAAAATCGCGTAGGCTACCATACGGTATTCACTAATAGGACGAAGTAATTCAGTAAGAAGGTTTACTACTATAGATCCTGCTACAGGTCCAATCAAAGTACCCATGCCGCCAATAATAACCATTGAAAGAATATTGAATCCTTCATCTAATGTAAAGAAAGTTGAATCAATATATCTTGTATACGGTGCATAAGCCGCTCCGGCAACGCCTGCCCAAAAAGCACCATACATAAAGTTTAGAGCCTTATATTTAGATGTTTCAACTCCTAATGATCTAGCAGCAAGTTCATCTTCACGAATTGACAACCACGCACGTCCTATTTTAGATTTGATTACTCTGCTGGTTGCAAATAAGAAGATGATAACTAAACCTAAGAAAATATAGTAATAAGAAATAGAACTTTTAATTTTAATTCCAAAGAAGTTTGGAACTGGAATTCCTTTTAGACCCATAGGTCCACCAGTTAAGCCACTCCAGTTAAGGGCAATTAGACGAATAATTTCTGAAAATCCTAATGTTACAATGGATAAATACTTTCCTTTTAATTTTAAAGTAGGTAAACAAACTAGTAAACCTGCTGTAGCTGCAAAGATACCAGAGATAGGAAGTAAAATCCAAAAGTTAAAATTAAGCCTTAAAGACATAATAGCTTCTGTATATGCTCCAATACAGTAGAAAGCGGCATAACCTATACAAAACTGACTACTATATCCATTAATAACATTAAGTCCACCTGCTAAAAGTGCATAAAGGAGAATTCTATCAATAATGCCCATTATATAACTCTTTGGAAAAAGAGCTGGAATCGCTAGTAATAGAGCCAGACCTATACCGAAAGATATTAATTTATGCTTTTCATAAAATATTTTTATTTTGGAAAATAATTCGTTCATTATGGTCGTGCTCCTTTCTTAGTTGCGAATCCTTCTGGTCTAATGATTAATATTAAAATTAAGAAACCGAATGCAAATATATCACGAAAACTTGCTGAAGAAATTGCAATACCCAGGTTTTCAATAATACCAATTGCAAGTCCACCTAATGCCGAGAAACGGGTATCTGTTAATCCACCGAGTACTGAGGAAGAAAAGGCTTTCATACCTAAAGAGCCACCCATGGTAGCCTGAAGAGTCTGGTAATAAACAGATATTAGCATACCAGATATACCAGCTAAACCACAGCCAATACAATTACCAATCATGGCTGTCCTGCTAACATTAACTCCCATTAAAGAAGCAGCTTTTTTATCCTGGCTTACTGTCCTAAGCTTTATGCCCCACCTTGTTTTATTAATAAAGAAAGAAAGTATTCCAGCAAGAACAATAACTGTAATTACAATAATAATCTGAATCATTGATATCTGTAAAACTCCAATACGAAATACTTTATTATCAATTACATTTAACATAGGTTTTTGGTTAGGCCCAAAATATATTTGTGCTAAGTTTTTAATAAGCATACTTATGCCAATGGTACAAATTAATGATATATGTGATGGAGATTCAAAGAATCGATTATAACAAACGTAATAAATAACCATACCAATTAGCCATGATGCTATAAAGCTAGCAACAAACCCTAAGATTAAATTGTTTCCGACAAATTGGAATATGTAAAAGGAGGCAAACGCTCCTATCATGATAACTTCACCATGTGTAAATGTAATTAATCCGGTAACACCAACTACTACGGAGTAACTAATTGCCATAAGGGCATAAATAGCACCCTGACTAATTCCATTGACTAATTGGTTGAGAAAATACTCCATTAAATTTACCTCCTTATTCTTAAATGGGCTTTAAATGGGCTATTTGAGTCATTCTTAAATATATAATATAACTTGGGGAACAATTCTTTTTATGTGTCATTCTAAGCATAAAATCTATTTTGACCAACTCAGAAGGAGATTCTTAAAAAATAATTAAATCATATCTTCATATTTTAGGCTCAGAATGACAACTAATTGTTTAAGAAATGGCAATGGTAACCTAAGAATGACACAATATCATGTCAATCCAAAGTAATTTACAATAAGCCCAAATCATCCTATAATGGACTATTTTATTTTGAATAATCATATCCTTCTTTAATAACGAACTGACCATTTTCTACAGCACATATTAAATATTGTCTTGAAATATCGCCTGCCTCAGAGAATTTAATTGGGCCTGCAAGACCTTCAATTTCCGCTTTTTGTAGATTATCACGAATAGCATCTCTAGAAACTTCGCCGTCACCAATCATTTCAATAGCTTTCGCTAAAAGATATACACAGTCATATGCAACAACTGGATGTACAGTTGGTTCAAATCCAGCTTTTTCTTTAAATGTTTTTTTCCAAGCTGTTTGTGCCTCGCTTTCTGGGTCAAAGAAGAAAGGCGTTGAAGTAATAAGTCCTTCCGCATTCTTGCCACAAAGATCTAAAATCTGTTGAGATGTTCCAGGTCCTAAAGTTGTTATTTGTACATCCCAGTCAAGTTGTGCAACTTGGTTAACGATTTGAGGAACAGCTCCTTGATCAAAGATTACAAGCACTTCTGGGTCCGCTGCTTTTAATTTTAGCAGAACAGATGAGAAATCTTTTTCATCCTGTACGTAGTTAGCCTCGGCAACTATATTTAATCCAACTTCTTCAGCACCTTTTACAAAGTTGTCATGGGAAGCAACACCCCAGTCACTATTGATGTAAATGAGAGCAACTGATTTTGCACCAAGATATTTATCAATGATATATTTTGCAAAGAAAGGAGCCTCTGCGTCCTGGCGTCCCATAATTGAGAAAGTATATGGGCTCATTCCTGCATAATCCGGGTTAGAAGCTGTAGGTGAAAGTTGAACAATACCTGCTGCATCTACAATAGGTGCATTCGCCATACAAGCGCCAGATGCAAAGTCACCTATAATAGCCTTAATTTCTTTATCATCACCAAATTTTCTTGCTAAGTCAGAACTTTCTTTTTGATCGCCTTTTGAGTCAGCTACTTCAATAGCAAGCTTATAACCATTTACTCCACCAGCAGCATTGATTTCATCAATAGCCATTTGCGTAGCTATTTGAAAACCTTTACCGTACTCTGCATTAGTTCCTGTTAATGGGGCTAATAACCCAAATTTAACTACTTTTTCTCCCTTGGCAGAAGTTTCATTGCTTTCTTTTGCTCCACCACTACAACCTGTTAATATGGTTGCAACCATCATTACAGCTAGTAATACCGACAATACTTTTTTCATGTTCTTCCTCCTTCTTTTTATTCTCTAAATTTAGCACATTTCATTTAGAGAATTATTTACCACATCCATAAGTAATTCTAATATACCTCCATATACATAAGACAAGCTGATATAATGCCATTTCTTACTTAATTAAACTTGCTTATGCGTACTACATTATGTATCAATTCACAACATCCTATTTGTGAAAATGTAGTTTACATTTAGAGCATCCCTTTGCAATTGTATCTGTTAAGTTAAGTGTTAATCCCATTGCTTCTGCAATTCCTCTGTCCCCATCCATAGCGATATCACATAATAATGCACACCTTTCATCATCAAAGCCAAGTTTCTTCCATGCATTTACTAAGGCACAATAATTAAATTCAACTTTCAGATCATCATGAGTAGCTTCGATATTCTCCATTTCAAAAGTTTTAATACCTACTTCGCCCAAAAATACATTTCTAAAATCTGTACAGTTTTGAGGATCCGCGCATTGAGCTTTAAAGCCTTCGCCATGAATATTACCGCAGCGTTTAATGGCTCTTCTTAAGATGCCTTCGGCATCTACACCAGCTTTTACCGCTTCATCAAAAATAAGACCCATCCATGTTGCTCTGTGTTCTAGTTGAGCTCTGTTAATGTCAATTTTCTCCTCGCTAATTTTTGCTTCATTCTTAATCATATTATCTGTCTCCTTTTTTGTTATATATTAAAACACTTTGTGTCTTAATCATAAGTTATCAGTTTCCTAGTCTTCTACCATAATTTGCAGAACTACTTCATCAGTTATTTTCATGCCTTCTTTTGCCAGCTTAACGACACCATCTACTGTACCTTCAATATTATCTTTTACAATTCCATCGCCTGGAGCAAATGCTTTACCTCTTAAAGACATCATGGTTGCAACAATTGCCGCATCTACACTAGAAGCAATTTTTGCTGCACAAGAGGATTTTGCTCCATCACAAATGATACCGGAAACATTAGCTAAAGTATTCGTAATGGTTTGTGATATTTGTTCTAAACTTCCTCCATAAAGATATGTAATACCAGCTCCTGCACCTGCCGCTGCACTAACTGCACCGCAATATGCTGATAATCTACCAATTCCAGATTTTTGATAAATTGCTATTAGGTTACTTATACATAAAGCGCGATAAATCTTTTCATCAGAACAATCTAACTTTCTACCGTATTCTATTACCGGCAAGGAAACTGTCATACCTTGATTGCCACTTCCTGAGTTAATTACTACCGGCAGTTCGCAACCGCTCATACGTGCATCAGAACCTGCCGCAGGCATTGCCTTAGCACGAATCTTAATATCATCACCGTACACCTCTAAAAGAGTGGCTCCAACATTTGCACCATAGGAACGTCTTAAGCCTTCCTTCGCAATTGCCGAATTGTATTTGATTTGCTTCCCAAGTACTTCCTCTACTTCAGATATATCAACAATATTAGCAAATTCAACAATATCTTCTACATTTAATAAGTCATAGTTAATATCGCTGTCTTCCTCAGCTTCTACATCATGAGGAACATCCAGAAGAATTTCACCATTTTTCTCAATGCGAACAATTCCTGTATGAGTATGTATGGTTTCTACCAAGGAATAATTGTTTCCCTTGTACATTTTAATAATGATGTGAAGTTTTGCAGGAGTCTCAAGAATTTTTGCTTCACAAATATTCTTTGCTAATAACTTTCTTGTTTCTTCTACATCTTCTTCTTTTACATTACTTAAAACTTCTAACCCTTTCATAGGATCTCCACCAACCGCACCTATAATAGAAGCGGCTTCGATTCCTTTTAAATTCTTGGTAGTTGGTACTATAACTCCTTTTGCGTTCTTGATAATGTTACCGCTGCATTCTGCAACTATTTTATCAGGAAAACCACCCAAGACTTCCCTTGCCTTGGCTGCAGCATATGCAATAGCTATTGGCTCTGTACAGCCTAAAGCTGGAACTAACTCCCTTTTCAAAATACTAACATATGTAAAATACTGTTCTTTTGTTATGCTCATACTATTGCTCCTTAGAAAGTATTGATTAAAGTGTATCATTTTGATATATATGTCTCTTTATGTATACATTATAACATATCACTAAAATTATTCAAGTATTTTAACATAAGTTGTGCATATCTTATATACTTTCTTTTGAATTTCACAAGTTTTCTATCTCTTTTGGTAGTATTTTTGTCACTTATACATAAAACGCCGCAAAATAAGTGTATTATATTGAAACATATGTAAACACGCATGGGTGCCAGGCACCATATGGTGCCTGGCACCTTTTATGGCACCTTTTACACCTTACTCTTTCTCAACTAGCGCCTCAAATTTAATTAATTCCGTGGATATATCTTCTTCAGGAATTTTCCTTTCAACATATTCTTTATACTGTTTTCTACAATTATTTGGAAAGTAGTTTAATATTCTAGTATCATTAACCAGATTCCATTTCTTTTGATCCATGAATTTCGTGTAGCTGCTCCATGGATAATCTATTGGTTTTTCTACCATCTTAGCTTTTACTGGATTTAAATGAATATATCTGCTTGTCTGTAATAAATAAGCTTCATTCTCGATGATTTCTGCGTGATATCTACCCTGAAATACATGACCGACTAAATTGTATTTATTATTATAATATTTTGAATAGAGCGTTAAAAGATGTTGCATTATTTGACTAATTGAATGATCTTTGGTTTCAATTTGAATATGGATATGATTTGACATTAGACAGAATGATAGGATATGGAACGGGTACCGTTCTTTGATTAACTGTAGATAAAAAAGAAATTTCTTGTAATCTGCTTCTTCCTGAAAGATTTTATTTTTATTATTACCTCTGCTATAGATATGATATATGGCTCCAGGATACCATACCCGATTTTTTCTAGGAATAAAATCACCTCCAAATAATTATATAATATTTTAATAAGGAATAAGAGTAGAACGAAACTATCATAAAGAATTAAATAAGAAACATTTAACTTTTATAGTAAAGCTAAAATATATTGATGAATTGATATTAGATGATATATAAAATGAAATTAGTCTATTAAAGCTATAATATTATATTTTACCAAGTAATTCAAGAAGTAGATGATATTCTACATGTAGAAGTTTTTTTATAAATTTTGTTAAAAATGATACTGGTGCCAGGCACCCGGTGCCTGGCACCATTTCTTAAAACCACTTATGCTTCTTAAAATATATAATAATCAGTACCGATATGATTAAACTACCTATAATCACTAAGGGATATCCATAGATTAATTGATATTCCGGCATATTAAAGTTCATACCATACCAGCCTACAATAAGTGTAAGTGGCAAGAAGATTGTGGTAATAACCGTTGAGAGTTTCATAATGTTGTTCAGATTAATATCAACTTGTGTTTGATAGGCTTCTCTTACCTGGGAAAGGTAATCTTGCAGGAAGCGTGTACTTTCTAGAAGTCTTTTGTTACGATCCGTTATAATCCTAAAGTAACGCACTCCTTTCTTAGAAAGAAGTCCATTCACATTCTCTTCTATCGCTTCTGTAACGGATAACAGCCTGTCATAATATCTTTTATATCTCATTAGTTTTTTACGTAAGTTTGTAATTTCTTTAATATAATTTTTGTTACGGGAGGTTATGATTGACTCTTCCAATGAAGTTATGGTCTCTTCCATGTGCTCCAATTTGGCATAATCAGTTTTTGTCAAATAATCAAAGAACAGTACTAGAATTCTTCCAAGAGAAAGATCATCCTTTTCGTTCTCCTCATTTTCCATATCTTTCTCTACTTTTTCCAAAATATCTAGTTCTTCCGGATGATTGCATACAAACATAAGTAGATTATTACTAAAATATATAGTTATGTGTCTTGGAAGGGTACCCTTTTCTGCTGATTTCGGTATGTTTAAAGAAATTATATCAAATTCATCATAACTTTCGAACTTAATACTATGTTCTTCCAAAATATCATTAACTATTCTATTGCTTATTCGAAATATTTTAGAATATTGAAGTAATTCTTCTTGATTAAATAAACATAAATATGGCTCTTCTTGATTATATTGAAATTTAGAGCCTTCACTTTCCAAGAGTTTTCCATTATCAACAAAATATATCATGTTTTCATCCTTTAATAGTTATTATTATACTTCTAACTTTTCTCCCTTTTGCAGCTTTTATTCAAATAAATAAACTCTTTCTATTTCATCCAATCCATTTTATTTTTTTATATACTTTTATATCATACTCTTTGTTTAATACCTTACTTGGATTCTCTATTAAAAGCTTATTAACATACGCTTCTCCATATTTTCTACGAATGGTATCCACACACTCAGATAATCTTGGAGCCCGAATCCCATCACTATTACAATCTGTAGCTATAAATTGAATATAATCCTTCTTTAGCAATTCATTCGCTATAATCTGCTGTAATCTTCCGTTATCTCCAGTTATCGTCATAGCGTTCACTTGTATGTATACACCCATGCAAAGCAATTCATAAAAGCGCTCCAATTCACAGGTTATGTTCCTATATCTCTCTCCATGTGCTAATATGGGCAAATATCCGGCTGCATAAAGTTCATTTAATCCATTCTTAATATACTGATATTCTGAAGAGGGTGGAAATTCAATCAGAACGTATCTTGAATCTGCCAGAGTAAGATGTTGATTTTCCTTTAAAAGCTGTATGGTATCAAAGGAATAATAAATTTCACTACCTGTATAGAGAGTAATTGGCAATGTAGTGGAATTGATATATTCTTGTAATTCATTCATATGGTATTTAATCTGTGAATTGGTAATTCTGTATTTACCTCTTTGATTGTGTGGCGTTACAATAATTGAACGAATACCCTCTCTATATGCAATTTTTAGCATGTTAATGGTTTGATCCATGTTAGCTGAACCATCGTCTAAATCAGGTATTATATGGCTGTGAATATCTATAAAACCTTCCATTATTAGTATTGCTCCTTTCTCATATGAATGAATCAATTAAGCATTTTCAGTAAATAAAAGCGGACTATAACTATCTTATTTGTGTAGTTTTCTTCATCCAACCAATAAACTTGTCTGATTGTTCAGCAGACTATAACTATCTTATTTTTATGTAGTCAAGAATATTAGTATCAATGAATCTTCAATATTTTTTCTTACTTTTTATTGTACAAAACATACAGAAATATGTCAAATAATATGAACAAATTATCAATGTAAACAATTGTAAAAGTTATAGTTTAGAAATTAAAACTTTAGGGGGCTACTGCAAAACTGCCATTGCTATAAAAGTATGTCATTGCTATGAAAGAACCATAGCAAGCAACTTCTTCGGGGTTGTTTATGCGCACGAGCAAGCTTGACGCGGCAGAATTATCACGCAATAAGCATTTGGTTTACTGTGGTGCTGTTAAGCGTGGTAATTCTGAGTAAAAATTCAACGAAGTTGAATTTGCGAAGAACCCCTTTCGTTTATAGTGTGCTATTTTGCATTATAATTCTGGGAGTAAGTTCAGCAAAGTTAAATTATAGGCTGGAGGAATCCCATTTTAAAATGAGATTCTTCAAGCATAATTCAGCTTGCTGAATTTGCTTTCAGAATGACAAGGCTTGCTTGGAATGACAAAGTTAGCCCGGAATAGCAAGGCTTGCTTAAAATGATAAAGTTAACTCGGAATGGCAAGGCTTGCTCAGAATGATAAAGTTAGCTCGGAATGGCAAGGCTTGCTTAGAATGACAAAGTTAGCTCAGAATGGCAAGGCTTGCTTAGAATGACAAAGTTAGCTCGGAATGACAAAGTTTTTATTTTACCTTAAATTCTTTCCGGACCTTTTCCTACATCTACTACATAGAAATCAGCTTTATAACCAACTTTTTTTTCATATTCCTTACCTACTTCATCAATAAAACGTTCCACCAGATTTTCATCAACAACACTTACAGTACAACCGCCAAAACCGGCACCTGTCATTCTTGAGCCAAATACCCCTTTCTGCTTCCAGGCAGCCTCTACTAATGTATCCAATTCATAACCAGTAACTTCATAATCGTCTCTTAAAGAAATATGAGAAGCATTCATCAATTGACCAAACAGGTATATATCATTATTTTTTAATGCTTCTACTGCTTGGATTGTCCTCTGATTTTCATATACAGCGTGTTTTGCCCGTTTTCTACAAATAGGGTCTTTAATTGTACTTTTATATGCTTCAAATTCTTCTTCATTTAATTCTCCAAGGGATTGTATATTTGCAACTGACTGCAGGTCTAAAAGAGCTGTTTCACATTCTTTTCTTCTTTCATTATATTTAGAATCACCAAGCCCTCTTTTCTTATTGGTATTGGCAATGACAATCTTCATGCCCTTCAGTTTTAAGGGAGCATATTCATAAGTAAGATTCGTGGTATCCAAAAATATTGCATAGCCTTTTTTCCCCATAGCAATTGCAAATTGATCCATTATTCCACAATTAACACCAATAAATTGATTTTCTGCATATTGGCATATTTTAGCCAGTTCTACCATATCAAAATTAAAATGGAATAGCTCCTTAACTATATATCCTGTAAGCACTTCTATGGAGGCAGAAGAGGATAATCCGGATTGATTGGGGATATTACCATAATAAAGGATGTCCATGCCTTGTTGAATCTTATAACCCTTTTGTTCCAAAGCCCAAATTACTGCTTTGGGATAATTAGCCCAATCATCCCCTTTATCGTATTGCAGATTTTCAATAGTTGAGCTAATCACACCAATTTGTTGAAAATTCATGGAGTAAAACCGAAGCAGCTTATCCGGATTCTTTTTTATTACTGCATAGGTTCCAATTGTTAAAGCACATGGAAATACATGTCCACCGTTATAATCTGTATGTTCTCCAATGAGATTTACCCGACCAGGGGCAAAAAATGTCTGAATATCTCCAGAATCTATAACAGTTTCTTGTTCACCAAAAACTTCTTTAAATTTGTTAACTAGTTGTTCTTTCATAATAACCTCTATTCTGGCGCTTTAGCGCCTTTTAATAGCGATAGTAACTTTGTGCGCCAACACAAATTACCGGTTGAAAAAGCAATGTTTTTTCAACCTAACTTCAATTCTGGAGCATTCGCACCTTTAATTTATACTATATAACCCGGGCTGTTGCAAAACTGTCATTCTGAGCCCCAAAGGCGAAGAATCCAAGTGTCATTCTGAACCGCAGGTGAAGAATCCGAATGTCATTCTGAACCGCAGGTGAAGAATCCAGATGTCATTCTGAACCACAGGTGAAGAATCCGAATGTCATTCCGAACCGTAGGTGAAAAATCCGGATGTCATTCTGAACCGCAGGTGAAGAATTTAGGTGTCATTCTGAATCGTAGGTGAAGAATCCGAATGTCATTCCGAACCGTAGGTGAAAAATCCGGATGTCATTCTGAACCGCAGGTGAAGAATTTAGGTGTCATTCTGAACCGTAGGTGAAGAATCTGAATGTCATTCTAAACCGCAGGTGAAAAATCCGGATGTCATTCTGAACCGCAGGTGAAGAATTTAGGTGTCATT
>ENA-UOOR01000956-UOOR01000956.1-fermentation-metagenome-genome-assembly--contig:-NODE-956-length-36827-cov-7.122131_pt1 | contig 36827 bp, 23 predicted proteins | sample MGYA00245780_ERZ724029 | MGnify/ENA primary metagenome ERZ724029 (study PRJEB28704, sample SAMN03018315) | fermentation metagenome | biome: anthropogenic terrestrial biome; feature: soil; material... | reverse complement strand
ACCGCGCGCGAGATTGCCGTTGAACCACCGCGCGCGAGATTGCCGTTGAACCACCCGCGCGCGAGATTGCCGTTGAACCATCGCGCGCGAGATTGCCGTAGAACCATCGCGCGCGAGATTGCCGTTGAACCACCGCGCGCAAGATTGCCGTTGAACCACCGCGCGCGAGATTGCCGTTGAACCACCGCGCGCGAGATTGCCGTTGAACCACCGCGCGCGAGATTGCCGTTGAACCACCGCGCGCGAGCGGTGTGAAAGTCCCCTCTCCCGCGCTTGCGCGGGAAGAGGGGATTTAGGGGTGCCGGCCACCTGGAACGTCAGCACGAAGGCTGGCGCGCCGGACCTTCGTATCGATTCGTCGACGGGCGCCTTGCCATGTGCCGATCAGCAGCCTTCGCGACCGCTATTCCCGGCGCGCCGACACCACCACGAACCGCTGGTACGGCGAGCCAAACGCGCCCCTGGTCACCGAGACCTCGAAGCCCGCCTCGCTCAACAGAGCGTGCGCGGCCTCGAGCGTGAAGGTCAGGTAGAACATCACGAACGGCGGCCGCACCAGCAGGTTGCGCAGGTGCGCCAGCGCGTTGTAGCCGCGCCCCAGAGCCCAGGCCGCTGACAGCACGCGCGGCGCCGGGAGGGTGACGAAGACGAACCTTCCGCCCGGCCTGAGCGCGCGATGGATGCCGCGCACGAAGCGCGGCTCGTCCCGGCGCAGGATGTGGCCGAAGGCCCCGAAGCAGGTCACGAGGTCGAACGCGTTCTCGAACGGCAGCGCGAGCGCGTCGGCGCGCACGAGCGCGACCTGCGGCCCCGACGGCGGGGGCGGCGCCTCGAGAGCGAGGCTGCGGCGGGCCTCGGCGAGCATCCCGGCGCTGAAGTCGAGGCCGACGAGCTGCTCGCGGCAGAGCGGGCGCAGCATCCGCATCGCGGCGCCGGTGCCGCAGCACAGGTCGAGCCCGCGGGCGAAGGGGCCCAGGAGCGCGAGCTGCTCGCCGACGGCGTCGAGGAGGCTGTCGGGCGTGCGAAACGGCGTGTAGTCGAACTTGGGCGCGAGCAGGTCGTAGCCGCGCCGGGTCGAGGAGAGGCCTTGCCGGGCGAGCTCTCGGAAGGTGGGGCCTTGGGGATGGAACATGCGCTCGATTCTAGGTGCCGGCCGCCTCGCGGGCGGCGCCCTTCTCGAACCTCCTCGCCTCGCCGATGGTGATGCCTGCTGTCATCCCCGCGCCCCAGCCCTCGGCAATGAGCTCCTGGGCGGCCTTTGAGACCATCGCCCCCTCCTCCCGCTCGTCGCCTCGTTTTTTCAAGGATGGACTGAGCCGGGGCATTCACGCCTGCTTCGTTCACGGAGGCTCGTCAACGAACAGGTCCGCGAGGCTCTTCGCAGCGAAGAATCGCTCGATCCAGCCCTCGATTTCAGAGAGCGAAGCGCGTGTTCGACGCGAATCCGATGGCGCTCGGGCAGCTCCCCGAACCTGAGCTCCAGGAAGCGAACGAGTAGCTGTGACGGCGGCCTTTCTGAGGCCGCTCGCCTCGCCCTTCTGAAAACCGCGTCTCTCGCCCTCGGCGATGAGCTCCTGGGCGGCCTTGTGAAGCCATCGCCCCCTCCTTCATCCACCCTGAGCAAGCGAGGCGACCCGCTACGCAGGCTCATCCAGCACGTCCGAGAGGCTCTTTGCGTCAAGCACCCGCAGGGACCAGCCCTCGATTTCAGGGAGCGAGGCGTGTTCGATCCGGATACGAAGCGGTTCAGGCAATGGTCCGAACCTGTGCTCCACTTGCCGGACGAGCAGCTTGGCCTCGCCTGTGACGGCCGCCTTTCTGAGGCCGCTCGCCTCGCCCTTCTCGAACCCGCTCGCCTCGCCCTTCTCGAATCCGCTCGCCTCGCCCTTCTTGAACCCGCTCGCCTCGCCCTTCTCGAATCCGCTCGCCTCGCCGATGACAATGCCTTCCTTCCTCCCCTCGGCGATGAACTCCTGGGCGGCCTTTGAAACCATCGCCCCCTCCTTATCGAGGGTCACCTCGCTAACGGCCTCGACGATATCCTCGCCCGTTGCGTCGCTCCACCTGTCCAAAATGTAATTTGTCGCGGCCTCGAAGCAGCCCTCGGAGGCGCCCCTCAAGTCGGCCAGCACGCTCCTGAGCAAGAGCTTGGCCTCCTCTCGAGGTGGAGTGTTCGACCCGTGGCGCAGCAGCCTCAGCCCGCCGCGCAAGACGGGATGGGCAGAGAGGGCCAGCTCGTCGCCCTGGCCGAGATCGAAGACCGGGATCGAGAAGTCGACCCCGCGAGCGAGCGCTTCGGCAGGCGCGCTCAGGCGCTCGGCAAAGCGCCCGGGCCCGCTCCACGGCGAGGCGCCGTGGAAGACGACCAGCGAGGTGACGGCCGCGCCCTCGGCAAGTTGGCGGGAGAGCAGGCTCTGCCAGACCGCGTTCTCGTAGTTGAGCAACTGGAATTCGACCCGGCGCGCCTGGTCGCTCTTGTGCTCGACGATGACGTAGAGGCAGGCCGGCGCCTCGCCGCGCAGGCGAAACCGGAAGAGCGAGTCGGTGTAGAGCTCCCGCAGGTGCTCGTTGACGAAGCTTCCGGGGATGGGCGCGGGACCGCCCTCTTCGAGCAGACAGACGACCTCCGGCGGCAGCCGCTCGCGCAGCAGCGCCCCCGCGACCCCGGACTCGGCTATCAGCAGCTTGAAGAAGTGGTCGTGCGCCTGCGCGATCTGTCCGGTCATCGCCCCTCCCCAGGTTTTCGAGACCGCGCCAGTGTAGCGCCGGGGGCTGACACACCCTCTCGCAGCCGGTCGCGGCTCGCCGATGGCCGGCCCCGCGCACTCTCGCCCAGCGGGCGGAAGACCGACGCCCGCCTTTGCGCTCGCCCACCGAGGCGATGGCTAGCTTGTTCGCAGAGCCGCAAGCCCGCGGGGAGCTCGTCTTCAGGGTGCGAAGCGAACCGCCGGACGAGCGCACCTGCGCGCGGAGTCCATGGCGTACGCCACCAAAGCCAGCGTCTGCCTGCTCATCGGCTCGCTCTGCTGCGCCCCCGTCTCCAGGGGAGCGCCCGGGGGCTGGCCACCGGACGCCCCGCGCACGCTGCGGCGCCCGGGCCTGGCCTCCGAGGATTCAGCCGCCAGTCCGCCGGAAGAGGAGAGGTCCGAAGCGACCGACCTCGCCGATCTCGACGAGACGACCCGCCCGTGGCTGGCGGTGGGCGAGGTGACCGGCACCAACCTCGCCGTCTGGGCTATCGATCGGTATGTGCGGCAACGCGACTGGGCGCGCGTCGATCCCGAGGTTTGGCTCGACAACCTGCGCTACGGCCTGGCCTGGGACCAGGACGACTTCGCCAACAATCAGCTCTCGCACCCCTACCACGGCGCGGCCTACTTCAACGCCGCGCGCGCGAACGGCTACGGGTTCTGGGGCTCGACCCCGTTCGTGCTGCTCGGGGTGGCGCAGTGGGAATGGCTCGCCGAGAACGAGCCTCCTTCGGTCAACGACATCGTCAACACCAGCCTGGGCGGCCTGGCGCTCGGCGAGGTGCTGTTCCGCCTCTCGTCGATGCTGCTCGACAACGAGGCCCGGGGGCTCGACCGGGCGCGCCGCGAGATCGTCGCCGGCCTCATCAACCCGCTGCGGGGGCTCAACCGCACCTTGACCGGTGAGGCTTGGGCCCGCTCCTCGACGCCGCCGGAGTGGTCCCCGCTCCACTTCGCGACCCGGGCCCATATCGGCTACCAGAGAATGCGCGGCGACCTGCCCGGCAACGTCGGGGAGTTCTTCGTCGACCTCGACGTGGACTACGGCGATGCGCTCCAGTCGGCGGTCCGCGCACCGTTCGACGACTTCACCGTCAACGTCCAGCTCGCCAGCAAGGCCGAGTTCCTCCTCGATCACGCCTTCGTCGAAGGGATCCTCCGGTCCTCGACCCTCAGCGCGGACGAGTCCGAGCGCCTCATCTTCGGAATCCGACAGCAATTCGAGTACGTGGACACGCACTCCTACGAGCTCGGCGGGCAGTCGTTTGGCTTCGGGCTGATGTATCGGGGCGAGACGCGCGCGGGAAACGAACTTCGAGCGGCGGGCTTTCTGCGCACGCTGGTGCTCGGCGGCATTTCGTCCGAATACGCGGGAGAGGTCGGGCGCAGCTACGACTACGGGCCGGGCCTCGGGATGCAGTTCGAAGGCAGCTTCGGGCGTTGGCCGTGGAGCCTGGCTTCGGCGAAGGCGTCCCTCCTCTGGATCCGCACGCTCGACGGGGCGGACGCCGACCACCTGACCAGCGAGGCGTTCCTGCAGCTCGATGTCCCGCTCTACCGAGGTCTGGGCATCGGCGCGAGCGCCGGGGTCTTCTCCCGCTACAGCTCCTTCAGCCACTTCGCCGACGTGAAGCAGATGGTGCCGCGCTTCCAGATCTTCCTGTCCAAGCACTGAAAAGAGATTCGTCGAGGAATCCTTCTCAGCCTCGCTTTGAGCGCCTCTTCTTCATGCACACGCAGGCCGCCCAGGGGGCGGCGGTCCCCGCCACGAGGCGATACGCCGCAGAAGAGCTCCCGACACCTCTTGAGGTGCCGGCCTACCGGCGCGCCGCCATCGCGACCTTGACGACGCACTTTCGAAAGGAGGCCGGCGATTCGAGCGCGACGAGAGGCCGGTGGGCGTCCTCCGGGAAGAAGACGGCGAAAAAGCCGGGACGCAGCAGCAGCCTCGTCACAGGCTCGCGCGGCTGCCGATAGAACGCGACGTCACCGCCGGGCTGGAAATCGTGCTCGACCTCGAGGGCGGCGACGGGCGCACAGTCGATGTACTCGCCGCCTGCCAACGAGACCTGGAGATCGACGTAGCGCCGGTGCGCCTCGAAGCGACACTCGGCCTCGGGCTTCGTCAGCCCCTCGTCGAGGTTCGCCCAGAGCTCGTCGCCGCGAAGCGGCCGCCGGCCGGCGTGCCAAGGTTCATCGGCGAGAGGTTCGAGCCAGGCGAAGGCCTCGGCGAAGAGCGGGTGGATAGTGAGGTAGCGGCCGGCGTGTTCGAGTGGCGCGAAGATCATGCGGGCCTCCGGTTCAGGGCAGCGGTCGTCAGAGGCGAGGACGTGAAGAAGAAGCGCCGCTCGGCGGGATCGATCGGATCGATGCCGAGGTCGATCGAGCTCCTCGGCGCTCGTCCGCGGGGTTGCGCAAACCGCGCGCCCAGCGCGGCGAGTGAAGCGCGCGACTCGGGCGAGCCCAGGCACGAAGCCATGAGGCCTGGCCCGCGTCCCGCCGTTTCACCACTCCTTGGCCGCTCGGTACTCGGTGTCGAAGCTGTCGCGCTCGATGACGAGCGCCGCGCCGGTGTGCGCTCCCTCGGGGCAGAAGCCGCTGTGCGGCGAGGTGACGAGCACAGGCTTGTTCGGCTCGAGCGCGAGCACCCGCGTCCCGGCCTTCTCGGCGAGCACGAGCGAGACCTTTCCGGACAGCAGCAGGAACAGCTCCGGGCAGTCGTGCTTCTCGAGCTCTTCGCACTGCTCGGCGCTCGACTCCGGCGGCGAATAGACGCCCAGCCGCCAGTGCCCAAAGTCGCCGCACAGCACCTGCCAGCGCTTGCCCGGTTCGATCGACAGGAGCGCGTCCCGGTCGACCTCGGGAAACGACGGCGGCCGGGTCTGCACGCGCCTCACGGGTTGTTGCTCCTGTGGATCTTCCAGCCAGCCGCCAGGAAGATGGCGCCGACCACGCTCATGATGCCGCCCCACCAAAGCGCGGGCTTCGTCTCGGCGAGCACCGTCGGCCGCGGCGCGCTGAACAGGCCGCTGCCGACGATGATCAGCCCGTAGACGAGCAGGATGAGGCCGACGAAAAACCAGATGGGCAACGGCTCTCCGACGGCGGGCTGCGCTGCGGGCGGCGCCGCGGGCTCTGCTGCCGGCTGAGCAGCTTGGGAGGACTCGATCTTCTGTGCAGTGGAGCTCTCGGTCATGGTTCGCCTCGATCACCAGAAGTAGAGGTTGAGTGCGACGAGCACGACGGCCGAGCACGCAGCCCAGAAAGCGGGCTGGCGCACCAGGCCCACCGCGACCTCCTCGGTCTTCGGCGTCAGGCCCTTGACCAGGCCCTCGAGCTCTGCGTCGGACTTGGGCTTGGTGAAGAGGCTGATGACCACGGTGAGGACGAAGCAGACGACCCAGGCCCAGGTCGCCTGCCAGAGGTTTCGGGTCATGTCGCTCGGGTGCTCGGCGAAGGTGATCAGCTTGGTCACCGTCGGCGAGAAGAGATTGAGCTTGAAGCCGAGGAAGATGGAGAAGCTGCTCACCATGCCGGCGATGAGGCCCCAGAAGGCGCCCGCGGAGGTGGTGCGCTTCCAGAACATGCCGAGCAGCATGGTCGCGAACAGCGGCGCGTTCACCCAGCTAAAGATGGCCTGGATGTAGTCCATGATGGTGTTGAACTGCATCGCGACGTAGGCGGTCCCCACCGACAGGAGCACCCCGACTATCGTGGTGATGCGGCCCATCCACACCAGGTGCGCGTCGCTGGCGTCCTTGTTGATGACCACCCGGTAGATGTCATAGGTCCACACGGTGTTGAAGGCGCTGACGTTGCCGGCCTGGCCGGCCATGAAGCCTGCGAGCAGCGCGGTGATGCCCAGGCCGACCAGACCCGCGGGGTAGTAGCGCGCGATGAGCAGCGGCAGCGCCGTGTCGTTCCAGGGCTCGCCGGTCTCCGGGTGCGGCAGGAGCTGGAAGCCCGAGCCGGCCTGCGCCGCGAGCCGGTAGGCGACCAGGCCCGCCACCACGATGATGAAGGGCAAGGCCATCTTGAAGAACGAAGCGGTGATCGGGGTCATGCGCGCCGAGCGCAGGTCCTTCGAGGAGAAGGCGCGCTGCACGACGAGGAAGTCGGTGGTCCAGTAGCCGAAGCTGAGCACGAAGCCCAAGCCCATGACGATGCCGACCCAGGTGACGCCCATCGAGTTCTGGGCGGCGTCGCCGGCGGTCGACCAGAGGTGGTTCATCTGCTGCGGGACGCTGGCAAACACCGCGTCGAGGCCGCCGATTTCCATGATGCCCAGCACGGCGACGAGGAAGAGGCCGGCCCAGATCAGGAAGAACTGCACTATCTCGGTGAAGATCGCGCTCATCAGGCCGCCCAGCGTGATGTACGCGCCGACCGCGATGGCCGAGATCCACATGCTCAGGTGCCAGTCCCAGCCGAGGATGGTCCGCAGCACCAGGGCCATCAGGTAGAGGTTGATGCCCGACATCAGCAGGGTCATCACCGCGAACGAAACGGCGTTGAGCAGGCGAGTGCGCTCGTCGAAGCGCAGCTTCAAGTACCCGGGCACCGAGTGGATCTTGCTCGAGTAGTAGAAGGGCATCATGTAGAGCCCGAGGAAGATCATCGCGGGGATGGCGCCTATCCAGTACCAGTGCGAGACGAACATCCCGTACTTCATCGTCCCGCCGGTCCACCCCAATATCTCCAGGGCGCCGAGGTTCGCCGACAGGAAGGCGAGGCCCGCCACCCAGCTCGAGTTGCGGCGGCCGCCGAGGAAGAAGTCCTCGCCGCTCGTGGTGAAGCGGCGCAGGTAGAGGCCGATGCCGATCACGAAGACGAAGTAGAGGACGATGATCAGCCAGTCGACCAGTGACAGCGATACGACGGAGGTCATTTTGGTTTCACCGGGCTAGAGGCCTTGCGGCCGTGATTGATGCGGTTGCGGGCTCGTCCTGCGGACAGAGGGTGACACACTCCAGCTTCGTCGCCGAAGAGCATTGCGCGGGTGCGGTCAAGCGCGAGGGCGGAGCTCGAAGCTCCGCGCTCCTTCCCTCGGGGTTTCAGTAATGGAGGAGCACCGACCCCTCGGCGAGGAACATCGGATCGGTGCGGCCAAGGTCGATGCGGTTGACGAGCGCGCCGCCGGCCTTGCCGGGGAAGAAGCCGCCGATTGCGCCCTGCGCGACGAGGTGCTCGGAGAACCGGTACTCGAGGACGAGGTCCGCCTCGAGGCCGACGGTCGACTCGCCGAGCGCGTTGTTCGGGTTGAGCACCCGCCCGTAACCGACGACCAGCGCGGGGCGCAGCGACTCGGTCACCGCGAAGCTCGCCTTCAGGTCGGCGACGAAGAGGCCGGCGCGGTTCTGGAAGAAGCCGTCGCGGTAGGCCGACATGCGCTCGTCGAAGTTGTCGTACCAGTCGCGAAGCTCGTCCTCGGTGAGCATCAGCGTCGCGCTGCGGTTCTTGCCCGAATAGAGGAAGGCGCCGTGGCGGTCGTTGCCGTCGAAGTCGTCGTCGCCGCTCAGGGCGAGCGCGTTGAGCTGCAGCCGCAGGCGCGACAGCTCGTACTCGAGGTGGGCCTGCACCGCCCAGGCGAAGAGGTCCTGGTCGCCGCCGCCGAGGGCGACCCCCTGCAGCTCACCGGCCTGCAGCGCGCCGTCGAGCGAGGCGAGGAGCCCGCCGAGCTGCGCCTCGAGCCGTACGCTGGGCACGACGGCCCAGCGCGTCTGGCCGACGACGTGCCGGTCGTACAGGTTCTGGAGGCCGGCGTGCGCCTTGACCTTCTCGCCGAGGGCGAAGCTGGCGCGCAGGCCAAAGACGTCGATGTCGCGGCTGAAGTTGTTCTCGGCGAGGTCGATGCCTTCGTAGACCTGGTCGGGCACCTGCCCGAAGAAGAGCGAGGCCTCGCCGCCCGACCACGCGGTGCGCGCCTCGGCGACGCCGATCCAATGGTCGAGAAACAGGCCGGTCGCGTCCCGGAAGCGCGCGTAGCCGAGCTTGAAGCCGAAGCCGCCGTCGGCAAACGAGCCCTCTCCCCACAGCTCGCGGTGCTTGAAGACGAAGGTGTCGGGCGCGGAGTAGCTCTCCTGATCCGGGTTCTGCTTGCCCCAGTAGTTGAGCCCGATCTCGGCCTGGTAGAAGACCCGCAGGTTCGAGGCGATGTGCCAGGTGACGTCGGGCCGCAGCACCGTCGCCAGGCCGCCGACGCTCTTGCCGTTCTCGCGGTAGAGCGGCAGCGTCGCGTCGAAGTCGCTGTCGTTGCGAAAGAGCACGAGGTTCTGCAGGTCGACGTGGGCCTCGATCCTCTGGTCTCCCTCGGCGCGGGCAGGCGCAGCCGGCAGCCCGAGCGCGCCGAGAAGCAGGCCCAGCGCGAGCAACAACCGCGGCGTGGTGGTCATGGCGCTCGTCATGCTCAGTTCCTCTCGACGACCTGCTCGCCCTTGAAGAAGTAGTTCCAGCCGTGGTTCTCGCGCAGCGGGTCGGGCGGCAGCAGCCGCACCCAGTGCTCGACGCCCGGCTCGTCGCGGCTCGGGAGGTGGTAGAGCGTCGCGGTCTTCGAGTCGAAGTAGCAGCGCCCGTCGGAGACCCAGACGTAGAAGCCGTCGGGGTACTGGACCTCGGGTACGACGATCTCGGTGGGCGCCGCGGTCTCCTTGCTCGCGTAGCGCACCTCGAACTCGCGCCGCGGATCGGGCACACCCTTGTCCGGATCGTAATAGTGGTAGTCGGACCAGAAGTGCGTGGAGACGGGCTTGCCCGCGAGAAACCGCGCGTGCGGGCGCGCCCAGGCGAGCTCGCCCCGCGGCTTCTGCTCCGGGTCGATGATCGAGAAGTCCTCGTGGTTCCAGAGATCGCCCAGCTCGTGGTCGTTCTCGGGCGAGTAGCACCAGAGGATGCGGCTCTGGAACATGCGCTCGAAGGCCTCGTAGTAGTTGTCGAGGATGTGGGCGCTGACGGCGTAACCGCTCGCCCGCGCCTGCTCGATGCCGTCGAAGTTGAAGTAGGTGCCGAACTCGCCGAAGACGACCGGGACGTTGCCCAGGGCGTTGGCCGAGTGGTGGCGCATCGTCTCCAGGTTCGGCTGGTAGTCGCGGTGGCGCACCTCTTCGACGGTGAAGCTGCGCGACGGCAGGTTGAAGCCGGGGAAGGGGTAGATGTCCGGGTACCAGTGTGGTGCGTAGACGACCTGCGGCAGCCCGCGCGGCCGGGTCATCGGCTGCTCCCACTGGCCGCCGAGGCTCGAGCCGCCGAGGAAGGTCGCCGCGCTCATCGCGTGCTCGATCCAGATCACCGCGTCGGGATCGCGCGCGAGGATCGCCTTGCCGACCCGCTCGTGCAGCGGGCGCATGTAGCTCTCGTCGAAGGCGACGTTGAGGCCGGCGACGCCCATCACGTCGAGGTGCTCGAGGCCCCAGAGCCGCAGCGTCTCCGGGTTGGTGTCCGGGGGCAGGATGCGCAGCGCCTGGAGCGCCTGGAAGGTCTGCTCGCCGGTCTCCTGCCCGAGCAGGCCGACGAGCGCGCTGCGCGCGCCCTCGACCCCGCCGGCCTTGATGAGCGCCGCGGCCGCGGTCAGCGGGATGAAGTTGCCGCCCGGCTCATTGATGACGTCGTAGCCGATGACGTTGGGCAGATCGCCCACCTGCGCGGCGACCTGCGCCCAGGCGTTGGCGTAGGCCTCCTGCAGGAGGTCCTTTACGTGCTTGCCGCGCAGGGTGAGCCCGGGGAAGGCCTTGTCGCCGGCGAGAAAGCAGGCGTAGAGCCGCGCGAGATCGAGCGAGAGGGCGTGCGCGACGCCCCAGTGCGTGAACGGCAGCAGGTCGGAGGTCTCGTTGACCGGGAACTCGCCGGGCAGGTTGAGCACGAAGTAGAGCATCCACTCTTCGAGCTCGGGGCTGGTGGTGCTCTGGTCGCCGGTGAGCTTCTTGTAGAGGGCGATGAGGTTCTCGATCTCCTCCATCGTCAGCCCGCTGGTGATGCGCGGCACGCCCCAGCGCGGCGAGTCGAGGTCCTTCTCGGGCAGGCAGGCCTCGACGGCCCAGCGCGGCGCGCCGTCGCCCTGGACCACGTCGTCGAACGGCGGCACCAGCGCCAGCAGCGTGTTCTCGAGCGAGCCGGGCTCGCCGAACTCCGGGTGGCGGTTGTACTTCACGTTCAGATGCCGGCTGAACATGTCCTGGTGCATGTCCATCAGCACGTAGATTCCGTGCTCGCCGGCCTTCTTGACGATCTCGCGGATGTAGCCCAGGTACTCGGCATCGTAGGCGTCGGGCCCGTCGGGCTGGATGGCTTCCCAGGCGAGCAGCAGGCGGATCGAGTCGAAGCCGAGCGCGCGCAGCTTGGAGAATTCTTGGTCGGCCTTGTCGAGCGGGAAGGGCTTCTCGAGGAAGGTGGCGACCTGTTCGCCGTCGACCTGCTTGAAGGCGGCGACCTTGGTGCTGCCGCTCACGTTGACGCCGTGGAAGAGCACGTAGCGACCGTGCCCGTCGCGCAGGTAGGTGCGGTCGGTGCGCACCGGGGTCAGCGGCAGAGGCTCGGCCGGCGGCGCATTTCCCGAGGAGCACGCGCCGAGCGCAGCCCCGGCCAGGAGAAGAAAGCAGAGTCGTCGCGCCATGGTGGGCCTCCGCCAGATGCCGTCGGGAGCCTTCTACCGTGCTGTTCGATGGGCGGCAAGGTCGCCCGGGCCACACCTGCCCGACCGAGGATGGACCCGCCGTCGGCGCACCCGCCAAGGGCCTTCCGAAAGCCCGGAGTTGCGAGAAGCGGCGAGGCATGGCGCCGGACCGTCGTGTCGAAGAGGTGCTAGCCTCCAGCGCGCTCTCAACCCTGAGGTCATCGGATGAGCCCGGCGGTCCCAGACGGTTTTCAGATCATCGCGACGCTCGGCCCTTCGTCGTTCGGCCGCGCGAAGGCGCTCGCGGCAGCGGGCGCGACCGGCTTTCGCCTCAACGCCTCGCACCTTCGGCCTGCGGAGCTGCGTTCGGCCGTCGAGTCGCTGCGTCGGGAGCTCCCCGGCGCCAGGCTGACCATCGATCTCCAGGGCGCGAAGATGCGCCTCGGCCACTTCCGCGAGCGCGCGCTGTTCAAGGAGCAGGTCGTCATCTTCACCTCGGAGACCGATCGCCGAACGGCGGTGCCGCTGCCCCATCCCGAGATCTTCGGGGCGGCGCGGGTCGGCGACACCCTGACCGCCGACGACGGGCGCCTGCGCTTCACCATCCTCGAGGTGACGCCTACCGCGTTGGTCGGCTCGGCAGTCGAGGACGGCGTCCTCAAGCCACGCAAGGGAATCAACCTGGAGGAACACCCGGTCGAGCTGGACGACCTCACCGGCGACGACGAGCAGCACCTGGCGAGCGTCGAGGCGCCCAAGGCGGCGAGCTGGGCCTTCTCGTTCATGAAGGACGGGCGCGAAGCCGGCTGGCTGCGCCGCCGCGTCGAAGGCTGCCGCGTCGTCGCCAAGATCGAGCGGCAGGAGGCCATCGACGCCCTTCCGCAGATCGCGCGGGCGGTGGACGAGCTCTGGATCTGCCGCGGTGACCTCGGCGAGCAGCTCGGCCCGACCCGCCTCGCCCGGTTCGTCGCCGGCTTCTCCCCGAAGAGCGCGGGGGTGCCGGTGCTGATGGCAGGCCAGGTGCTCGAGCACCTGACGGAGCACCCGGAGCCGACGCGCTCGGAGGTCTGTCACCTCTACGATCTGGTCTCCCGCGGCTATGCCGGGATCGTCCTGTCCGACGAGACCGCCATCGGGCGGAATCCGGAGCGGGCGGTCGCCCGGGCGGCCAGCCTCGTCCACGGGTTTCGCGGATAGTGGCCGACAGCCGCTGCGTCGAGGGCGCCCTGGAACCTACGCAAGAACCCCTCCCCGCGTGCGCGGGGAGGGGTTCGGAATCGCGGGCTCGACTCGGGCGCTACCAGACGTAGACGCGCGTCTCGTACGGCAGCGTCTCGCCCCTGTGGAACGTCGCGTCGGACGGGCGAACGTGAACGAAGCGCATCGTGGTCGAGTAGGGACCCGACTCCTCGGCAAAAACGGTCAGCGGCGAGGAGGTCGAGGTCTCCGCGTTCCCGATGGTGCCTCCGGCGTGCGGGCACTCGCCCCAGCCGACCGACAGCTCGAGCTCCCAGGGCTCCTGGCCGTCCGGCACCTGCCACTCGAGCACGGCGGCGATGTGCGTCTCGCCCTGGCCTGTCCAGTGGTGCTTCGAGTCGACGTCGAGACCGGACGCCGGGTCGTAGTTGGCGGGGATGGCGAGCGAGCCCGCGTTCTTCACCTCCCTGCCCCCGGCCGCGAGGATGATGGGCATCGGCTCGGTGTCGGTCGCGTTGCCCGCCGTGTCGGTCGCGCGGACGAAGAACGAGGTGACGCCGGGGGCCATCCCCGTCGCGTCGAGCGTGAGCTCCCAGGGACCCGCGGTACGGCCGCGTACGGGCTCGGGGTTGTCACCGACGAAGAGCTCGACCTTCGCGACGCGGTGGTCGTCGCTGGCCTCGACCTTGATCTCGACCTGCGAGACCACGCCCGCGTAGGGCCCGGGCTCGAGCACCTTCACCGTCGGCGGCTCGTCGACTACTCCGGCGTCCGGCTCATCGCCGGCGTCGGGCAGCTCGCTCGAGGCGTCGGTGACGGTGGAGGCGTCGAGCGTCGAATCGGGGTTCTTGTTCTCGTCTTCCGAGCTGCCGCAGGCAGGCAGGACGACCAGCGCGCAAAGCACGAACACAGGCAGGCGTAGCAGCTTCATTGTCATTCTCCCCTTGTCAAATAGGCGCGCATTCTCCGGCCCAGCCTCGCGGCGTGTCAACGAACCGAGCCGTCGGCGACGAAGACCAACGAAAAATCGCTGGGCCGGCCCGCCGAGGCGACCGCGCCGCTCTCCAGCGGCATCCAGCCTGGCGCGTCGGCCAGCTCGTCCACGCTCGCGACCCGCGGCAGCTCCGCGTCCGCCAACAGCACGCGCGCGGGCGGGCGGGCATCCCACTTCCAATGGACGAGGAGGCTGTGTCCCAGCGGGCGCGCTCCTTCGCGGGGCCCCGCGCGGAGGACGACGCGATCGGCCTCGCGGCGCAGCGAGTAACGGATGCGGCAGAACGCGCCGCGCTCGAAGAGGTGCCCCTCCCCCTCGTCCTCGTACAGCTCGAAGGCGCTCTCCTCGGTCGAGGGAAACAGCTCGAGCCACAGCGGCTGGCCGGCCTGTTGCTCGCTGAAATCGACCGGCTCGCCGCGGGGCAAGAGCGCCCCCTCGCGCACGAAGAGCGGAATGCGTTCGAGCGGCGCCTCGACCTCGATTCGCGCGGGGCCCTGGCGAATCAGGCCGGACCAGTAATCGGCCCAGCGCCCTCGCGGCAGATAGACCTCGCGACGGACGGCGCCCTGCTCGAGGACCGGGGCGAGCAGCAGCCAGGGCCCGAGCATCGCCTGATCGTCGATCGCGTGAGTGGCCGGGTCGTCCTGGAACTCGTAGACGAGCGGGCGCAGCATCGGCGCGCCGGTGCGCGTCGACTCCTCGATCAGGTTGTAGAGATAGGGCAGCAGCCGATACCGCTCGCGAATGGCCTCGCGGCAGCTCCGCTCGACCCGCTCGCCGAAGCTCCACGGCTCCTGGCGCCCGCCCTTGATCGAGCAGTGCCCGCGGAAGAACGGCGAGAAGGCGCCGAGCTGCATCCAGCGCGCGAACAGCTCCGGGCTCGCCTTGCCGGAGAAGCCGCCGACGTCGCTGCCGACAAAGCCGACGCCGGACAGGCCGAGCCCGAGCAGCATCGGCAGGGTCTCGCGCAGCGTCTCCCACTTGCTCGGCGCATCCCCGGTCCAGAGCGCGGCGTAGCGCTGGATCCCCGCAAAGCCGGCCCGCGTGAGGATGAAGGGGCGGCGGCCGGGCGCGGCGCGCAACAGCCCCTCGCGCGTGGCCTTGGCCTCCTCGAGCGCGTAGGCGTTGTGGAACTCGGCGAACGTCGAGGGCTCCCCGTCGTTCTCGGCCACCGAGTCGTTGGGCAGCGTGCGCCCGAGCTCGCGGTTGACGGTGGCCGGCTCGTTCATGTCGATCCAGACTCCGCGGACCCCGACCTCGGTCGAGCGGCGCATCAGCCCGGACCACCACTCGCGCGCGCGCGGCGAGCTGAAGTCGGGGAAGACCGAGTCGCCGGGCCAGAGCTTGTCGACGTACGGCTCGCCGGCACGCTGCACATAGCAGCCTCTCTCCAGGCCCTCGCGATAGACGTCCCAGTCCGGATCGGTCTTGATGCCCGGGTCGAGGATGACGGTCGTCTTGAAGCCGGTCGCCTCGAGCTCGGCGAGCAGCGCGCGCGGCTCGGGAAAGCCCTTCGGGTCCCAGGTGAAGCAGCGAAAGCCGTCCATGTGCTGGATGTCGAGCCAGACCCCGTCGGCGGGGATGCCGCGCTCGCGAAAACCGCGGCAGACAGCGCGCACCTCTTCGTCGGGGAAGTAGCCCCAGCGCGACTGGTGATAGCCGAGGGTCCAGCGCGGGGGCAGCGGAGTCCTGCCCGTCAGCGAGGTGTAGCGGCTGACGACCTGCCGAATCGCGGGGCCGAAGACGAAGTACTGGTCGAGAAGGCCGCCGTCGGCCTCCAGCGTCCAGCAAAGCGGGTCGCGCGCGGCCATGTCGAAGCGCAGGCGAAACGTGTCGTCGGTCAGCACCCCGTAGGCACATTCGCCTCGCAGCCCGATGAAGAAGGGGATCGAGGCGTAGAGCGGGTCGGTCCCCGGCGCGTAGCCGCCGTCCTTGTCGCCGAAGGGATCGGTGTTCCAGAAGCTCATCGCACACCCGCGCTTGTCGAGCGGGCCGGTCTTCTCGCCGAAGCCATAGAAGCGCTCGGTCGCCGGGGTCGGGCGCGAGAGCGTCCAGCCCGAGGCGCGCTCCCGATACGAGTCGGCCGGCTCTTCGAGGAGCAGCGCGCCGTCGCGGGTGGCGAGGGTGAGCGCTCCGGCGCGCTCGATGGAGAGGCGCAGCTCGGCGCTCTCGGCGATGAAGCGCTCACCCTGCGCCTCTTGCCTCAGCTCGACCGCGGGCCAAGCGCGCTCGACGACGGCGCGAGAGCGCTTCGCCTTGCGCGAATACTGCAGTCGAACGATGCCGGGCTCGAGGAAGCGGACAAAACGCACGAGCCCGCCGTGCCGCGCGACGAGAGTCCCGTCCGGTTCCCGCTCGATCCAGGGAGCGTGCCGGCTGCTGGTCGATGTCATCGATAGTCCTCCATTCGGCCGGCACGCTACCGCGGTTGCCAGGCGGCCGGGAATGGGCCGGAAGCGAGGCGCGGCGCCGACCCCGGCAAGCATGAGGCGAGTCGGCACCTGACCTCGCCAGGCGGGAGCCGGGGCTCACGCCGCGTCGGGCAACCCGGCAGGCGCAACGGCTCGCGCACCTCCGAGTGGCGTCGCGAAAACTCCCTTCTCTTGCCCGCCCCCCCCGGCTCACCCCGAGCGGGAGCCTCCCGAGCAAACGAGGGAGGAGCGGAGCCGAGCGCCCTCGACTTCGGCCTACGCTCGGGCTGACCGGTTGACGCTCGAAGCGGTCGTCGCCGCCCGGCGCTCGCCCATCGAGCCTTCTCGCACCGCCGCGCGCTGCTGCTTATCCGCAGACGCGGTTGCGCCCCTCGCGCTTGGCCCGGTAGAGCTGCGCGTCGGCAGCCTTGATGAACGAGCTCGGCTCGGTGAGATCGGCGGCCATGTCCGCGACGCCGATCGAGATCGTCACGGGGATGCGGCGCCCCTCGAACATGAAGCCGTGGTCGGCGACGAGCTTGACCACCTTCTCGGCGAAGACGCGCGACTTGTCCGGGCCGCTCTCCGGCAAGACGACGGCAAACTCCTCGCCCCCGTAGCGGGCGAAGCACTCCTCGCGCCGCACCCGCGACTTGATGACCGCGGCCAACTCGCAAAGGATGTGGTCGCCGGCCAGATGGCCGTGCTCGTCGTTGATCAGCTTGAAGTGATCGATGTCGAACATGAGCAGCGACAGCGCGCGCCCATAGCGATGGCAGCGGGCCATCTCGCGCTCGAGGAACTCGAGGAAGTAGCGCTTGTTACTGATCTGGGTGAGACCATCGACGATGGTCATCCGGTAGATCTCTTCGTAGTAGAGCGCTTCGATGTTCCCGCCGTAGAGGAACTTGAAGATGGCCCCGCCGACCTTCACCAGGTCGCCCGAGCGCAGCACCATCTCCTGCAGCACCTCTTCGTCGTTGAGGTAGCTGCCGTTGGTCGAGCCCAGATCCGCCAGAAAGACCTTGCCGTCGCGGCTGGTGAAGCGGCAATGTCGCCGCGAGACGTTGTCGAGGTCGACGACGATGCCGTTGCCGAAGTCGCGTCCGACCGTCAGCTCCGCGCCCTCGATCGGATAGCGCTTGCCGATCTCCGGTCCGTAGATCTGCACCAGACAGGCGTCGCTGGGCGCGGCGATCTTGGCGATGCCCGCGATCTTGGTGACGCGCGTTTCGGTGCCCACAAAGCCGTCGTTGTCGTCGAGAGAGGCGGTCGGGGGATTAGGCTTTCCAGTTTTTTCGCTCATAGTCCGCGTCCGGGACGCTGAAGGAGACGTAGCCCTGCCGTGGAATGCGCTCGACTTCCACACCCTGCCGCATCACTCGCACCGCCAGCGCCACGCGATCCCCACTGACGAACCCGAAACCCTCGAAAGGCAAACCGACCTCGAAGATATCATGGAAGCTCGCCCGCCCTAGTGCGTTCGTCACACCGTGGTCAGTGTCGCTTGGCGGGCAACAAACCTGCCGGGGGCACGATTCCCCGAGCACCAGGGGAAGCTCGAATTCCCAGCGCCGCTCGCCGCTGGCGACCACCAGCCGGAGCTGGTCGGCCAGCCGCAGCGTCTCGCCGGGCGGGCGCAAGGGGTCGAGCCGCACGAAGAGGCTGCGCTCATCAAACCCGAAGCGCAGCGCCGAGAAGAGCCCGTCGCCGCGGAACATCGCGCCCCGGTTGCCGTGCGGCAGACAGACTCCCGAGCCCGCCCAGTCGAAGTAGCTCTTGATGCGTCCGTCGAGCCGCGGGTGGATGAAGCCCTGGGGCTCCTGTAGCGACAGGTTGGCCTGGGGCCCCGCCCGCCGCGAGATGGGCTCGTCGAGCCGCGAAGGGACAGGTTCGCCGAGCGCTCGCCAGCTCGCCTTGATGAACTTGCGGAAGAGCGAATCGAACTCGGCGGCCGAGTCGGTCGCGAAGTCGTCGCCATACCACCAGAACCAGTCGCTGCCCTCAGCCGGATAGAGGGCCTCCTTGGCGGCAAAGACCCGCCCCGCCAGATCGGCAGGGCCGGCGCCCTCTCTGACCTGGCGCTCCTTCTCGGCGATGGCCGCCCTGGCCTGTCCCAGGAGCTGCCAGGCCGCGTTGTCCTCGGGTTGGCCTATCCAGACGTGGAAATTGGCTTCGATCCAGGAGCCGGTGTGCAGCTCGTCGATGCGGTCGACAGGCGCCCTCTTCTCCAGGTAGTCGGACGGGGTGACCAGCTCGACTCCGCCCTCGCCGCTCGCGAGGCGCCGGTAGAGCTCGCGCAGGAAGTCTCGGCCCGAGCACGCGTAGTGTTCCCAGGGATTTTCGCCGTCGAGAGCGATGGTGACGAGCGGCACCTCGCCCCCGGTCGCCCCTCGGGCGATCTCGTCGAGGTGGCGAAAGAGGTCATCGACCGCCTCTCGCGCCGGGTTCTTGGCGTAGGTGAAGCCGAGCAGGTCGGAGAGCCCGCGGTCGCGGAAGAAGATGGCCAGCTCGCGTTCGCCCACCTGGACTCGGTAGGGACGGTAGAGCGTGCCGTTCGTCCGCTCCCGGTGCGGCTTGGAGCGCAGCAGGATCCCCTCGTCGGTCGCGCACCAGCGGCAACCCTCCTGCGCGAGCAGCTCGACGACCTCGGGAGAGACGCTGCCCTCCGAGGGCCACATGCCTGACGGCCGCGTCTCGAGGCGTTGCTCGGCGAAGTCGAAAGCGCGCCGAACCTGCTCGCGCGCGTCCGCGGGAAAGGAGAAGCGCGGCGGCAGGCTCGCCTGAGGCATCGCCCGGAGCGCGGAGTTGGTGTCGACGAGCAGCGGAAGGATCGGATGATAAAAGGGGGCGACCGTCAGCTCGGCCCTGCCGGCCTGTGCGAGCTCGCGATAGGCGGGCAGCACCCTCGCGAGGACCCGGCGCTGGGCCTCGACGAGCGCGGCCTTGTCCTCCTCGGAATAGCCCCTGCCCTTGGCCTTCAGCTCGCGGACGACCGGCTCCTCTTCTTCGGCGCGGAAGCCCATCCACGCGAGGTTGAAGAGGACCTGGAGGTCGCGCAGCTCCTCGACGGAGAACTTCGACGCGGCGGCGACGAGATCGACCGTCCGCAGGTCCCGCCCGCGCTTGTGCAGCAGCTCCCAGTAGCGCGGCAACGGCCGGACGTTCGATTCCCAGTTGAGCATGAAGAAGTTGCGAAGGACGAACTCCCGCTCGCCCCCGCTCAGATCGCCCGGAGGCCGCAGCGTCAAGTCGAGGAAGCGATCCTTGGCCTCGCCGCGGACGTACTCCTCGAGCTGCCAGAGCAGGGAAGGGACGAGGTCGAAGACCGCCCGGGCACCCTCGAACTCGCCGAGGACTTTCGGCATGTCGTAGTACGCCCGGGTGCCATGCAAGCGCACCCAGGGAAGGATGTATTCGGCCGTCTCCGGGTCCCGGTACATCGGCTGATGCATGTGCCAGAGCAGGCAGACTTGCAGGCGAGCCATGGGCCGGAGCCTAGACCTTCGGTCAGCCGGTGAGAAGCGCGAAGAGGCTTCCAGCCGGCTGCGCACCGCCTGGTCTTCGGCCTGCGCCACAGCGCCTGGACCCCAAGCCGGCCGGGCCGCAACCAACGAGGGAGCCGAGCCTGCAGGCTGCCCCCCAGGCCCCAGGTCAAGCCTTCCCACAGCGCCCAGCTCAGGCCGTTGGGCATCCTCGAAGCTCTGAGCAGCCTTGGGCCAAGCAGGCAAAGGCTGAAACCACGAAGGGACGAACCGACACGGGCCCGCCCATCGATCAAGTGGTGAAAAACGGCGCTCGAGCTCGTTGGGGGCATCCAACGGCGCGGCCGTTCGGCTCGCACGAGTGCCCGCCGCACGTGAACGCGGGAGGCACCTGCCGGCGAATAGCAAAAGCCGTTCGCACTGTTCCACCTGCGGACGCAAAAAAGTGCGCCGCCGCCGCGACGAGAGGCGGCGAACACGACCTGAGCCGGGGAGGTGGGGGATTGCCGTTCGCTGCGCCGAATTTCGATACTGTCGAGGCCTACGACGGTTCGCACAAGATCGCGCTCATGCGCCTGCCTGGCCGTCGCAAGAGCCTCGCTGCGCCCCAGAACGCCCTCGCTTCCCGGAGCTCCTTCCGCATGCCCATCGTCGAACGGCGCGAGTTCTTTCTCCCGGATCTCGACCCGGTCCATGACGGGCTCAAGGTCGCCCACCTGACCGACATCCACGTCGGCCGCTCGACACCGGCGCGCCGGGTGCTCGACGCGGTCGCCAAGGCGAACCTCTTCGCTCCGGATCTCACCGTGCTCACCGGCGACTATCTGAGTCACCACGAGCGCGGGCTTGGCCTGCTGCGCGAGCAGTTCTCGGGGCTAAGGGGCTCCGTCGTGGCGGTCCTCGGCAACCACGACCACTGGGTCGACCCCGGCGGCGCTCTCTCGGTCCTGCAGTCCTTCGGCTACGCGGTGCTTCGCAACCAGAACACCACGCTCTCACTGCGCGGGGCGCCGTTCACTGTCGTGGGAATAGACGACCTAGTCACCGAGAACCACGACGTGCCTGCCGCGTTTGCTGGGGCCCGCGAAGGCTCGCGCCTCGTGCTGGCGCACGCGCCGCGCACGGCCGAACTGCTCACGGGTTTTCGCGCCTCGCTCTGCCTGGCTGGCCACACCCATGGCGGCCATGTAAACCTGCCCAAAGTGACCGTGGCGATCATGCGGCGGCTACGCGAGCACTATCTCGCCGGCCGATTCCACGTCGAGGACACGCAGCTCTACGTCAGCCGCGGCATCGGTGGGGCGGTGATGCCCTTTCGTATCAACGCACCGCCCGAGGTCACGCTCATCACGCTGCGATCGCTCCATCCCGACATGCGCAGGGCCGCATGAGTAGTGAGTGAGTCATGAGCTTTGAGTTGGGAGTCGGCAGCTCGGGCTTCGCCCGGAAACATGACGGGCTGGCAGGGCCGCCCCCGACCGGTTCGACCTCGACAAGTCGAAGACCGCGCTCGGGTCGAAGCTCGAGATCGGCGGCGCACGGCCCTGCGCCGACCCTACAGTCCAGCTCGGCCGACGCGAAGGCCGCTCCTCCGCTACCGCGCCGTGCAGGGAACGTTCAGCTCGCCTGCGCGAAGGGCAGCGACCTGACCCTCGCCTTCCTTCCGTCCTCGGCGACGAGCTCGGTCCCCGGAGCCAGGTGCTCGCGACGCACCAGACCAAGCCCGATGAGCCCGAACCTCGGGCTGCGCACCGCGCTGGTGATCTCCGCCGCGGCCTTGGCGGCGCCGCGCTGCCCGAAGAGCTTGAAGCCCGGCTCGGGGAGCGCACCCTCTTCGAACGACAGCCCAGCCAGCTTCCGCCGCGTGGCCCCGCGATAGGCCGCGCGGGCGATAGCCTCCTGACCGACGTAGCAGCCCTTGGTGAAACTGATCGCGCGCTCGAGCCCAGCCTCGAGAGGTTGAGCTGTCTCGACCAGCTCGAGGCCAAAGCGCGGCACCCCGGCCTCGACCCGCGCAACCTCCACCGCCTCGAACCCGACCGCCCTCAGCTCGGGGAACCGCTCGAGGGCGGCCTCGGCTATCTCGCGAGCCCGCTCGGGCGCCGCGAAGAGATCGACCCCAGGCGCGGCCGCCAGGCGGGTTCCGACGAGCAGGAGGTCGTCCTGCTCGACCACCCTGACCTCGTGCTCGGACAGAGCCGGCACGGAAGTTCCCAGCGCCGAGGAGACCGCCTCGCTCGCCCGAGGGCCGACGAAGGAGAGCAGCGCGAAGCGCGCAGTCACGTCCTCGATCTCGACGTCCTCGGAGATGATGAATCGGTCGAGGTACTGCGCGACCGGCCCCTCGAGCCCCGGCTCGACGTCCAGGAAGAGCTCGTCCGCGCGGCGAAGGATCCGGGCGTCGGCGACGATGCTTCCCTGCGCGTTGAGGATCGCGGTGTAGGCCCCCCGCCCTTCGCCCAGCCCTTGGACATCGGCCGTCACCATCCGGTGCAGGTACTCGACCCGCTCCGACCCGCTCAGGCGCAGCTTGCCTCTCGCCGAGCGATCGTACAGCCCGCAGGTCTCTTGAAGCGCCCAATACTCCTTCTCCAGCTCCGAGTAGCCGAGCACCTGCGACGAGCTGCTGTCGAAGCGCGCGCCGAGGGACCGGTGAAGCTCCTTCAGAGCGTCGGGGATCTGCATGGCACCGTGTCCGGGAACGAGAGGGTCTCCTTATAGCTATCCGCTCGGTTCGCGGGCAACCGGACGGCATGCGCCGCGGCGGCGGCTATAATCGCGGCCTGCTGTCAGCGTCGCAGGCTCTCTTGCCTCACCTGCCGCCTGCCTCGAGGCCTACCGTGATCCCGCTGCTCGCCGCCCTCGCCGTCACCGCCGCCGCGCCGAAGCCCGTCGCTCCGGCTCAGTCGGACTTCGTGCTCTTCGTCCGCTCCCCGCGAACCGGGCTGCCGGGCCTGTGCGCCTTCCTCGAGGAGGCGGGGGCCTACGCGCCCTCGCTCAGGCCTCATGCGCTCGGGACCTCTCTCGGAAGCCTGCTGGGAGCCGACATGCTCGACACGGAGGCGCTCGAGCAGGCGGGAGCAGACGTCGACTCTCCGGTGACGCTCTCTTTCTCGAGGAACGGCTCGCTGCTGTGCTTCGAGACAAAGGGCGACACCGCGCAGAAGAGGATGGAGGCGACGCTCGCCGGCGCTGGAAAGCGTGAGGTGCGAAAGCACCTCGGGGCGAAGCTCGTCGGCTCGGCCACCGGAAGGGTTTGGCGCGCCGGCTACGCGTCGAAGGGAACGCGCACCTGCGTCAGCTCGGGGGCGACCGACGCGCGCCCAGCGCTCGAGGCTGCTGCCGCCGGAATGGGCAAGACATCGATCGCCACCCTCAAGGCCTTCCGGGCCGCGACCGCCAGCCTGAGCGGGCCCGTCGTCGGCTTCTTCAGTTTCGGCGGGGTGACGGGCGGTTTCGAGCTGGAGGCGGCACAATCGCAGCTCGGGTTGCGCGGGCTCGCGCTGTTCGACAGGCCCCTGCTCGACAAACCGAGGGAGGCCGATCCTCTCGCCGGACTGCATGCGCCCGCAGCGGTGACCCTCTTTGCCAGCCTTTCGAAACAAGCGCTCTCCGACAAGAGCGGGACGGCCGCCAAGGCCATGGGCTTCCTGGTCGCAAATGCCTGCGCGCGCTGCGAGGCCCGGACCTCCACCGAGCTCCTCGACGCGCTTCGCCCGCACCTCTTCGGCTCGGTGGCGCTCGTCGCCCCGCGGGTCGACCCGAGCTCTATCGGGAGCGCGCTCTCGCAATACTTCCTCTTTCCCCACACCTATCTGCTCTCGCTCGAGAAGGCAGAGGCCGCGGGCGCGGCGCTCACCGCGTTCGCCAAGAAGCTCGAGGCCGCGGGCGTCGAGGTGAGCACCGAGAAGAACCTCGGCGAGGGCCCGCACCTCGCGGTGAAGCTGGGCGACCGGCAGGTCTTCACGGGGATCGCAGGCTCGGTCCTCTATCTCTCGAACGAACGGGCGACCCGCGACCTGAGCCTCGCCGCGCTCAAAGCGGCTGCGCCCAGCCTCGCCCCACACGCGCTCTCCTTGCGACTCGACGGGCCGTTGGCGAGCTCGGCGCTGCGGCGGGTCTCCATCCTCGACGCGCCCAAGTCGCGCGAGCTCGCCGCGCTCTTCGCGCTCGGCGTCGAGGCCGGGGCGCTGCTGCGGGCGGCCGGCATCGTCACCGGCCACGCCCAGCCCGAAGGCAAGGGCGCGCGCTTCGAGATCGGGTTCGAGCTCAAGCGCTGACCGCCGCGCGCCGGCCCCAACTCCCGGAGGGTTTCATGTCGCAACCAGAGAACGTCCGCAGCGTGCTGCCACACCCGCCCAAGGCCATCCCCAACTACTTCCTGGCCTCGGCCTTCGAGGGCGCGCAGATAGCCGAGCCGGGCAAGTCGAAGAGCCGCCTGCTCGAGCTGTACGACCAGCTCGCTCCGAGCCACTTCGCCTCCATCCCCGAGGAGCTGGGCGAGGCCGATCTCGACTGGCTCGACCGCTTCCAGATGACCCGCCTTGAGATAGAGCGCGAGGAGCGGCGCATGCACTTCGGCGCGCTGGCGCTCGTCAGCCTCCTCTTCTTCCTGCTCCTGCCGCAGATCGTGGCGATGGAGTTCGCCAACATCGCGCTCAACCTGCTCGCGCTGCTGCTGCTCACGCTCGTCGTGCCCTACGTCTTCGTCTACTTCGGCTACGAAAACCGCGTGCGCGCCATGGCCCTCGGGCATCTGCGGCTGGTCGAGGCGCGCACGGAACGAGCGAACAGGCCAGAGTAGGGCGCTCCGTTCGACCTCGCCTCCGTGGAGGCAATCGACGGCGGCGCCCCTCTCGCCGACGGTGATCCGCCGGGCCTGCGACCGCTCGATGGCATCGGGGAGCCGCTCTCGCTCCGCGGAGAACGAGCCGGCTGCGGCCTCCCGGGAGTTCCGGCAGATCCGCGTCGGACTCGGGCAGCCGGTGCTCGACTCGGCGGGCGGGGCCGAGTCGGTCACCGTGAGAGCTGCGGCCCGGCCTCCACCGGCTCGATGGAGGCCGGGCTCTCGGCTCGATCAGTTCCTGACAAGCACCGTGTAGGTCCCGGTCTGGCCGGAGTTGTAGGCGCGGACCAGGAGGTAGTAGTCGCCCGGTCCCGGCACGGTGAAGGTGACGCCGGCGCTACCCGAGCCGCTCGCGAGAGCCGTCGTCGAGCCGCTCGAGAAGACGCTCACCTTCGTGGCCAGGCCCGTGGTCAGGCACTGGAACGCGTAGGTGTTCGAGGCCGTCACGGTGAACTTGAAGTAGTCGGGGTCGCCGGGGAACTGAAGGTCGCCGTTGGCAGCCGTGCCGACCGCGAGCGGCGTCGCGCCGGTGCGGTCGTCCGCGTGGTCGTCCGGGCCGAGGTCGGCGAGCTCGATCTGCCAAGCACGGTCAAACCCGGCGTACGGCCCGATGCCGAACCTCGCCGTTCCCGGGCCGTCGGCCTTCCAGAGGACCGATTCCGGCGTGTCCTGCATGGTCACGACGGTGCCCGTCTCGTCCTCCAGGCGGACCCACACGTCGCTCGGCGAGCTCTCAACGAAGCGGTAGACGTGCCCGGCGACGACCGGCGCCGATACGAACTCCCAGTCATTCGGGAACTGGAAGCTGCCCGTGGTCGTCGAGCCCATCGCGACGAGGGTCGCCGAGGCCGGGCTGTCGCCGAAGTCGTCGAGGCCGAGGTCGACCGCCTTCGCGACGAAGCTGCCGCCGAAGCCGGAATACTGCCGCACGGCGAAGTACACGGGGTCGTTCTCGGTGCTCTTCCAGGTGAAGCTCTCGGGGGTGTCGGTCCAGGCGAGCAGCGTCGTCGACGCCGTGAAGACCCTCACCCAGGCGTCGACCGGCGCGGTCTCCTCGACCCGGTAGATGCGCCCGGCGACCACCGGCACTGCAAAGACCTCGGTGTCTCCGGGGAACTGGAAGACGCCCGTCGCCTCGGCGCCTGCGGCCGTCGGGGCGAGCGGGGTCGCGCCGGCCATCGCGTCGCTGTGATCGTCGAGCCCGAGGTCGGTCGCCTTCACGGTGAACGACGAGCCGAAGCCGCTGTACTGCGCCACCGCCAAGTAGACGGTCTCGGTCTCGTTCGCGCGGAAGGTGAAGCTCTCCGGCCCGTCCACCCACGCCAGCAGGGTCGCGGTCGCGGTGAACGCCCTGATCCTGACGTCGGCGCTGGAGGTCTCCTCGAGCCGGTAGATCCGCTGCGCGACGACGGGGATGGCGAAGACGTCGGGGTCGCCGTCGAACTGGAAGACGCCCGTCGCCTCGGCGCCTGCGGCCGTCGGGGCGAGCGGCGTCGCGCCGGCCATCGCGTCGCTGTGGTCGTCCGTGCCGAGGTCGGTGACCTTGGCAGCGAAGGACTTGCCGAACCCGCTGTACTGCTGCACGCCGAAGTAGAGCGTCTCGGTCGCCTCGGCGCGGAACGTGTGGCTCTCGGGGTCGCGCCACGCGAGGAGCGTCGAGGAGTTGGAGAAGAGCGCGATGTAGACGTCGGTCGCCGTGGTCTCCTCGACCCGGTAGATGCGGCCCGCGGTCACCGGGATGGCGAAGAGCTCCACGTCGCCCGGGTACTGGAACGAGCCGGACGCCTGGGCTCCCGAGGGCGAGAGCGGCGTGGCCGCCGACGGGGTGTTGCCGTGGTCGTCGGTGCCGAGGTCGAAGGCCGCCACGGAGAAGGTCGCGCCGTAGCCGCTGTACTGCCGCACGGCGAGGTAGACCGTCTCGGTCGCGCTCGCGAGGAAGGTGAAGCTCTCCGGGTCCCTCCAGCTCGCGAGCGTAGCGGTGGCGGTGAAGACCCGGATGCTCACGTCGGTGCTCGAGGTCTCCTCGACCCGGTAGATGCGGCCGGCGACCGCGGGCACGGCGAAGACGTCAACGTCGCCGCTGACCTGGAAGCCGCCGGTCGCGCGGCCGCCCGATGCCGAGGCGGCGAGCGGCGTGGCGTCGTCCATCGTGTCGCCGTGGTCGTCCACGTCGGCGTCGGCGATCGCCAGCGTGTACGAGCCGCTTGCCGACGAGCTCGACGCGCGCACCTTCAGGTAGTGCCGGCCGGCCGCCAGCTTCACCCGCACGCTCGCCGACGTTCCCGACGACGGCGTCGAGCTGGCGAGGACGGTGGTGCCGTCGCTGTCGTAGGCGAAGAGCGCAGGCACGAAGCCCGTCGCGGTCACCGAGGCCGAGTAGACGTGCGCGGCCAGCGCGTTGATGGCGATCCAGTCCACGTCGGCCGCGGGCGAGAGGGTCCGCGACTGGTTGGCTGGCAGCGTGGCGAGCTTCGCGTCGGTGACGCACTCGTCGGGCTCGAAGAGGTCGCCGGCGTGGCTGTTGGCGCAGCTCGAGGTCTGGTCGAGCACGCAGGCGGTGCCGCTCGGCACGTAGCCGGGATCGCAACTGCAGACCGCGGTGGTCGGACCGATCGCGGTGCAGACGGTCTGGTGCGCGGCGGTGCAGGGGTTGGGCGTGCAGGGGTCGATCTGCGCGCAGGCGCCCGAGTCGTTCTCGCCGTAGCCCGGATCGCAGAGGCAGACGGCGACGCCGCTGCTGGCCTGGCAGACGCCCCGGTGCGCCTCGGTGCAGGGGTTCGGGTTGCAGGGATCGATGGGCACGCAGGCGCCGCTGCCGTCGGCCTGATAGCCGGCGTTGCAGGAGCAGACCGCGTCGCCGCCGCTCACGGTGCAGACCGTCTTGTTCGCCTGGGTGCAGGGGTTGGGCGAGCACGGATCGAACGCCACGCAGGCCGAGCCGCTGCATCGCTGGCCGCTCGGGCAGTCGGTCGCGGCGCTCCAGTCGCTGCAGCCGTCGCCGTCGGGATCGGCGCAGACGCGCACCTGCGCGCCGACGCACTCGGTCTGGTCGAGCACCGGGCAGGTGCTGGCGCAGGTCGGCACGTTGGCGCGCGGCGTGGGGACGCCCACCGCGAAGTCCGCGGCGTTGTCGTTGCTGTCACCGTGGCTGGCGCTGCGGCTCAGGCTCTTGCCCGCCGAGGCCGCGGGCGCGGGCGTTCCCTCGCCGCGGGCGACCTCGGAGCCGCCGAAGCTGCCGTAGGCGAGCGCGTCGACGACCTGGCCGTGCCAGCGCACCTGGACCGAGTCGGGGCCGTTCTGCAGGTCGACCGCCGAGCTGGTCATCTGCGCGAGCGCAAGCAGCTCGGCTGCGCCCGAGGGGTGCGCGATCACGAAGAAGCCGTCGGCGCCGATGGCCTGGCCGTCGAGCGCGAGGGTGGCGTAGTCGGCACCGCCCGCGCCGTTGACGCCGACCACGGTGAAGCCGTCGAGCGGCAGGTGCGGCGGCCCCCACAGCTCGACGAAGACCTTCGTCCCGGCCGCGGTGTCCGAGCCCGGTGAGTCGTAGAGCACCTCGTTGACGATCACGGCCCCCGGGGGCGGCGCGAGCACGCAGGTGCCGGCGCTGCAGACCTGCCAGCTCAGGCAGGGGTTCGAGCTCGACCAGTCGCGGCAGATGTCGCCGTCGAACTGGCCGCAGGTGCGGAAGGCCGCCTGGCCACTGACGCACTCGACCGCGCCCTCGAGGCACTCGTCGGCGCAGGCCGACTCGCAGGCGCCGTTGGCACAGGCCGCGCCTCCTTGGCAGAGGGCATCGCCGCCGAGCTCGCGGCAGGGGTCCTGGTCGTAGTCGCCGCAGCTCTGCACGCTGACGCCGTCGGCGCCGCAGCGGGTCTGGCCGGGCTGACACTCGTCGGTGCAGGTCGAGACGCAGGCGCCGTCGCGGCAGGCATGGCCCGCGCCGCACAGCTCGACCGCCGCCTGATCGAGGCAGCGGTCGTCGTCGAGCTGGCCGCAGCGCACGACCCCGGTCGCCTCGGCGTTGCAGGTCGCGCCCTCGATCGCGCAGTCGTCGCTGCAGGTTGCGGCACAGCGACCCCTGCTGCAGGTCTCGCCCGAGGGGCACGGCGTCGGCGCGCCCCAGGCGAGGCAGCCGGTCTCGGCGTCCTCCGCGCAGGTCTTCACGCCGTTGCCCTCGCAGGCGACCGCTCCCGCGGCGCACGCGTCGTTGCAGGCCGGCTGGCAGACCCCCAGCCTGCAGCCCTCGCCGACGCCGCAGGGCGACGGGGTCGAGAGGTCGGTACACGGGTCGTCGTCGTACTGGCCGCAGGTGCGGACCGCGTCACCCTCGCAGGTGGCGACGCCCTCGGTGCACTCGTCGACGCACTCGCCGGTGTCGGGGACGCAAGCGCCGGCCTCGCAGCGGGTGCCCGGCGCGCAGTCGCTGTCGCCGCCGAGCTCGCGGCAGTCGTCGGCGTCGAAGTTGCCGCAGAAGCGCACCGTGTCGCGGTTGAAGCAGACCGCGGTGCCCGGCGCGCACTCCTGCACGCAGCCGGCGACGCACTCGCCGTCGAGGCAGCTCTCGCCGCTGGGGCAGTGGCGCGGCGTCGAGAGCTCGAGGCACTCGTCGTCATCGAACTGGCCGCAAAGCTGGCTCGCCCACTGGGAAGGGCAGAGCTTGGTGCCGGCAGTACATTCGTCGCTGCACGCGGGGTCGACCGGATCAGCCGGCGACTCCTCTCCGGGACAAGCGCAGAGCACGAGGAAAGACAGGGATGCAAATGTCGCGAGGAGGCGCCTCGCCTTCGATCGATTCATGGGGATACTCCATCTCCGACGTCGGCGGGGCCCGCCGGTCCCGGGTTGTCCGCCGAGCGTTCATTTCCCAAGCGCCTTCATGACCCGCGTAGCGAGGGATTTGTGCATAACCGATCGCTCAGCGAGCGCCGGATGCCCTCGGGCCTCGCCCGGTCGTCCCGAGCTTGGCAACCGCGCGCAAGGGCCGGCCGAGATGAGCCGCGGCTTGCCCCTCCAGACCCTCTCCCTGGCCGCGCGCTCGGTTAGCCTCGTCCGCCAATTCGCGCCCTCGCCGCTGCCCGCCGCTGCCCCGAGAGGAGATCGGGGGCCACGCTTCAGTCCTCGCCGTCCTCGGCGATGACGAGCAGGCGCTCGAGCTCTTCGCGCGAGAGCTCGCCCTTTTCAAACCCGGCGCGCAGCGCCTCTGCCTTTCGCACGAGGCTCGGGCTGCTGGCCTCGCCCCTCTCGGCGAATTCACGCCGGGCGCGCTCGGCGGTGTCTTTGAACACCTCGCGCACGACGGCCGGGTCGAGCTTCATGCGGCTCTTGAACCAGGCATTGGCCGCCTCGCCGAGCGCCACCGTGCCGGCGAAGGCTATCCCCGCGCTCACGACCGAGCCGTAACCGGGGATGAGCTTGACGAGCTGCCGGGCAGACTCGCGAAAGCCGACCCCCGCCCCCATCGTCGCGAGCAGCTCGAGCGCCCGGGTGCGGTCGACCTCGACGCCGTGGAAGTGGCCGACGGCGGCCACCATGGCGAGTTGGATGGGAGTGATGAAGAAGATGTCGGCTCCGGGCAAGGGCGCGAGCGCCACGCCGGCGCTGACGGCCGCCTTGGCGTAGACGAGCGCGCGGACCCGGCGCTCCTTGAGCTGCAGGTTGGCGATCTGCTGACCGATGAAGGCGTCCTGCATCGCCTCGGGGAGAAGCTCGGCGATGCGCTGGACGAGCTCGGGGAGGTTGTCGCCGCGCTTGGCCGAGACGAAGAGGACCTCCTGCCGCCCGAGCCCGAGCCGCTCGCACGCGCTCTCGGCAAACTCGGCCCTCTCGCGCTCCTCGAGCAGATCGGCCTTGTTGACGAGCGTGATCCGCCGGGCCTTCGACCGCTCGATGGCTGCGTGGAGCCGCTCGTCCTCCGCCGAGATCGCCGAGACGCCGTTGAGCACGTGGAGGACGACGTGCTGGCCGTCGAAGACGCCGGTCTCGGCGACCTGCTCGAAGGAGAAGCGGCCCGTGCCCATCCCCGGGGTGTCGGTGAAGTCGATGCCGAAGCGCTCGAGTGTCTGGGCCTCGGTCGTCTGGTCGGTCTTCATGCTGACCGCGGCGACGGCTTCGCCGTAGATGGCGTTGAAGAGCGAGGACTTGCCCGCCTTGCCGAAGCCGGCGATGGCGACCTTGGGCTTGAGCGAGAACCTGCGGCGCACGGAAGCCAGGATTTCCTCCAGAGCGGCATCGTCGAGGGTGGATGGGAGCACGGTGGTCGCCCTCCTTGTCGAGGGTACGTAGCGGAATCGACCCGCTGCCGACAACAGGCAGGCGGGCCGCGCCCGTTCGCGCGCTCACCGTGCTCGAAGCGGCCGACCGCGAGCAACCGCGTCTGACCTCAAGCCCTTCGGCGACGGTACGCGGAGTAAGATGCGCGGCCGCTTCCACGACAACCTGCCGAGCGCCGAGGGGCTCTATGACATCAGCCCAGCTTTCCCTGTTCGCCCGCCAGCCGGCCGCCTCCGAACCACCGGCAGCTCCTGCCTTCGCGCCCACTCGCGAGCTCTTCTCCTCCCCTCCGGGATGGGGCAGGCGGGAGTGTGCCGAATCGCGGCTCGAGGCGATCTTTCGCCAGCGCAGCGAGGAGCAGTGGGCGCTGGTGCGCCAGAGGCTCGCCACGGCAGACAGCGCCTCTCCGTCAAGCCCGCAAGAGCCGGCGGCAGCGAACGCCGAGGACGAGCTCGCCACCGGAGTCCCGCCGGCCGCGCCGGAGGCCGAGGATGAGCTCACCACCTTTCAGCCGCCTCCCGCGCTCGCGCTCGAGCCGCCGAGCTGGAAGGTCGAGCCGCTCGACGCTGTCGCGGCAGGTCCCTACGGCCGCGGCGTCATCTACTCGGTCACCCCCGAGCTCGGACAGGCGGCAGTCGCGCTCGAGCAGGGTGGAGTGACGGTCGTCGCCCTCGGGGTGCTCACGGAGGCCGAGGAGACGTCAGAGCTTGTTGAGCTGCGCGGCCGCGTCGAAGCGCTCCGCAGGCGACTCGGCCTGAGCTGAGCCAAGCGCCAAAGAGCCCAAACGAACAGAAGGCACGCAGAGGTCGGGCCTGCTCGCAAACCGGACGCGAGCGACTCGTCTCGAGCTGCCGCCAGGGGCGAAGGGCCGCTCAACAACAGAAAGGCTCGATGGGAGACCCACCGAGCCGGAGTGCTTGGTCTTGCTATGCCCAGGGACGGAATCGAACCATCGACACGCGGATTTTCAGTCCGCTGCTCTACCTACTGAGCTACCTGGGCGTCGAAAAACGGCGCGGATTCTGGTGAAATCGCCCTCTTCTGTCAAGTGCTAATCGTCCGCGCCACGGGCCCCGTCTCGGACCTGGTCCGGACACGGTTTCCGGGCGCGGGCGTGAGATTTGGCGAGCCGATCTGCTCACCGCAAATTGGGGCGCCGGCGATCTTTCGGCCGCCCCGGACTCCATCGGGCGCCACCCCTCGGACCACGCCAAGTAACGCTAAAGCCTGTTCGTCCAATCGCGTACAATCCGCGGCCCTGGAGGACACAACATGGGTCGCCTTTTCGAATCCCGCTGCGCTCTGGTCGGCATGGTCCACTTCCTTCCCCTGCCCGGCTCGCCCGGTTTCCAGGGGTCGATGGCCGAAATCGAAGACCGCGCCTTCGCCGATGCGCGCGCTCTCAAGGAAGGCGGCGCCGAGGCCATCCTCTTCGAGAACATGGGCGACCTGCCCTACCTGCGCGGCAGGGTCGAGCCCGAGACGGTCGCGGCGATGGCGGCGATCGCCCGGCCGGTGGTGCGCGAGGCGGGACTGCCGGCCGGAATCCAGGTGCTCGCCGGGGCCAATCGCGAGGCGCTCGGCGTCGCCGTCGCCGCCGGGCTCTCGTTCATGCGCGCCGAAGCCTTCGCCTACGGCCACGTGGCCGACGAGGGCTGGCTCGACGCGAGCGCCGGCCCACTGCTGCGCGCCCGTGCCGGGCTGCGCGCCGAGGTCCGCGTCTGGGCCGACATCCGCAAGAAGCACGCGGCCCACGCGGTCACCGCGGACCTCTCGCTCGCCGAAATAGCCAAGGGCACAGTCTTCTGCGGCGCCGACGCGCTCATCGTCACCGGCCTCGCGACCGGCTGCCCTGCCGAGCTCGACGACGTGCGCGCCGCCCGGGAAGCGGTCCCGAACACGCCCATCCTCGTCGGCTCCGGCGTCGATCCCGACCAGTGCGCCGCTCTCGCCCCGCTGTGCGACGGGCTCATCGTCGGCACCTGGATAAAGCACGACGGCGATTGGAGGAACCCGGTCGACCCGGCGCGCGTCGCTCGCCTGCGCGAGGCGCTGCGGCGCTGCACCTAGCTTGGCTCCCTGCGGCCCCGCGCGCGCCGGATCCGGGGCTTCGCAAGACCGAAAAGGCCACCTGGGGCCCGCAATTGGCCCCAGGACGCTTCGGGACCTGCCAGCCGTATTTCAAATAGGGCCGGCCTGCTCGCCCCGTCCCAGGGGCCGTTCTTGGCCCCTGGAGGCTACTCCCGGGCCATTTCTTCCGGCGTCCGCAACCTCACGTTCTTGCTATGCTTTTTCTTCCCTCGCGCCGCCTCTCCCGACGAGCCCTGGGAAGGCATGCCGGCGACGGCCCCGGGCGCCTCGATCGATCATCGAACGCGCCTCGCCTCGCGACGAGGCTGCCTCAAAGGCCCGAGTCACGGAGGAGGAGCGGGGAGGCCTGGAAACAGCCCCTGCGCGATGTCGCAGCGACGGACGGCGCTTTCGCCTGCCGGCCGGACCTCCCAGCGGAACAAGAAATCAGGCACCGAGTTCGGAGAAGAGTCGGGACTTCGACCGCGCTGGGTTGGGCCTCCCGAGGCTTGCCCGTTCCCTGCTACGCTTTGTCGCTCTTCAGCGCCTTCCACCGCCGCACGGAGTTCAGCCCGATGTCCAACCTCTCGAGTCCGTGCGTGCTCGCCGCCGCCCTCACCATTGCGAGCACGGCGTTCGCCGTGCCCGCCCCGCCCTTTGCCCTCTCGCTCGCCAACGCCGACGGCAGCCGCGTCCAGGGGCGCCTGTTCGGCGACGAGCATCTGGCTTGGTTCGAGGACCTCGACGGCTTCTCCATCGCCTACGACGAGGAGTCCGGCTCGTGGCGCTATGCGGTCTTGGCGCCCGACGGCGCGCTGCAGCCTGGAGCGCATCGCGTCGGAGACGCCGATCCCCAGCACCTCGGGCTCACCGCTCACCTGCGCCCCGGGCCAGCGCTCGTGCGTCGCGCCCTCAACGCGCGCAAGTTTGCGCCGGCCGCGCTCCCCGCGCCGCCACGAGGAACCGTGCCCAACCTCGTGCTGCTCGTGAAGTTCAGGAATCAGACCTCGCACTTCACCCCCGCCGACTTCGAGCCGATCTTCAACGGCGAGACCGGTTCGGTGCGCGAGTACTACCGCGAGGTCTCCAACGGGCAGCTCGACCTGGTCTCCACGCTCGTCGGATGGATCGAGCTGCCGAACGACGACTCGTACTACGCCTACAACGACCGCAATCCGTTTGGCGTCCCCTGGCACATGGTTCGCGACGCGGTGCGGATCCTCGACGCGCAGGGCTTCGACTTCACGCGGTTCGACGCCGATCAGGACGGCCGCATCGACGCCATCGACATCATCCACTCCGGGCCGGCCTACGAGACCACCGGCAACCGCAACTACATCCATTCCCACTTCGCGCCCCTGATGTGGAACGCGTTGCGGACCCACGACGGCATCACCATCTGGGCCTATCACACCGAGGCCGAGTTCGGCCCCGACAACCGCAGTCCGACTCAGCTCGGGGTCATCGCCCACGAGACCGCGCACTTCTTCGGCCTGCCCGACCTTTACGACTACGACTACGATTCGGCGGGCCTGGGGCTCTGGTGCTTGATGTCCTCCGGGGCCTGGGCCGGCGATTACTCCGACGGCTCGCGCCCAACGCACCTGAGCGCCTGGGCGAAAGCCAAGCTCGGGTTCGTCGTGCCCGAGAGCATCGAGACAAGGACCGAGGCCAAGCGCCTCGCGCCCACCGAAGAGAGCGCGAGCGCGGTGGTCATCAAGGGCGGCCTGCCCGGAGAGCAGTACTTCATCCTCGAGAATCGCCGCCGCGTCGGCTACGACCGCTACTTGCCGGGCGAGGGGCTGCTCATCTTCCATGTCGACGAGGAGCGCAGCAGCAACGACGACCAAGACCACTACCTCGTCGATCTCGAGCAAGCCGACGGGCGCCGAGACCTCAACCGCCATCCCTACGGGCGCGGCGACGCGAGCGACCCCTTCCCGCTGGCCAACAACGACGCCTTCACGCCGCTCTCCACGCCCAGCTCGCTGCCGTACGGCGCGGTCAGCGGCAGCGTCTTCGTCACCGCCATCCGTCGCGACGGGCCGGACATCGTCTTCGACGTCGAGGTCCGCCCGCCCGCGCCGCTCGGCGCTCCGTGCGAGGCCGGCGCGGTTTGCCAGAGCGGCACGTGCGCCGAGGGCGTCTGCTGCGACAGGAGCTGCGACGGGCCCTGCAGCGCCTGCTCGGTGGCGGGCGGCGCGCCGACCGACGGCACCTGCGTGCTCGTCAGCGGCCGCTCCTGCGACGACCTGAACCCCTGCACCATCGACGACGCGTGCGTCGAAGGCGTCTGCCGCGGCGGCGCGCCCAAGCCGTGCGAGCCGATCAGTAGCTGCCACGAGGCCGGCGAATGCATTCGAGAGACGGGGCGGTGCACCGCGCCGCGCCGGCCCGAAGGCGCCCCGTGTGACGACGGGAATGCCTGCACCGACGGCGAGACCTGCAGCCTCGGTTACTGCCAGCCGGGCACGCCGATCCAGTGCGTCGCGGCCGACGAATGCCATCTCGCCGGCACCTGCGACCCCGCCACCGGCCAGTGCAGCACGCCGCCTGCCCCCGACGGCACGGCCTGCGCGCAGGGCTCCTGCGCGTCGGGCACCTGCACCGCGGACGCGGTGGGCGGCAAGTGCGGCTGCTCGTCCGGCCCGGGCACCTCGCCGCTCTTCTCGCTGCTTGCCGGTCTTGCCCTTCTTGTCCAACGGAGGCGGCTGCGCGCCCGCGGGCGCGCCGAGTCGCGCTCGCGCCGATGACCTCACGCTCCCTTCACAACCTCCTGCCCGTCTTGCTGCTCGCCGCGTCCCTGGTCGCCCCGGACGCCGAGGCCAAGAAGCCCAAGCAGCTCGCGGTCGCGGTCCTCGACCTCGAGTCGGTCGGAGCCCCCCAGGAGCTCGCCCGCAACCTGACCGCGCTCGTCGCCAGCGAAGTGGGCCGCTACCGCGACATCGCTCCGATCACCCGGCGCGAGGTGGCGAGCCTGCTCGACCACGACCGGCAACGCCAGCTCCTGGGCTGCGAGGACGATAGCTGCCTTGCCCAGATCGTCGGGGCGCTCGGCGTCGACAAGCTGCTGAGCGGCCAGGTCGGCCAGGTCGAGAGCACCTACGTCTTGACCCTGCACCTCATCGACGTGCGCAGCGCCAAGGTGGACAAGCACGTCAGTCGGGTCGTCCCGTTCTCGTCGAACCGGCTGCTCGACTCGGTCAAGAGCGCGGTCATCGAGCTGATCGGCCCGCACGCCTCGGTCCAGAACCAGGGGCCGCGGCTGGCCCTCGCCCGCGAGCTGTCGGCGAACCGCGAGGACCTGGTGTGGCTCGACGCGAGCCGCTGCTACGACCCTGACGGCGATCCGCTGGAGATGAGCTGGCGGCAGGTGGACGGGCCGCCCGCGCTGCTCGAAGGGCAAAACCGACCTCAGGCAAGCTTTTTCGCCCGCGAGGAGGGCCATTACACCTTCGCCGTGCGCGTCTCCGACGGGCGCGCCCCGGCGCAGGAGGAGCAGGTCAAGGTCGAGGTCCTGCCGCGCCGGCGGTTCATCGTCGGGCTCGGCTACAAGCAGCTCTTGTCGTTCAACCGCGTGGTCGAGGACCACGAGGGCGATGTCTTTCGCAACCGCGCCCCCTTCGGCGGCACGCTGCTCTTCGGCTTCAAGCTGACCGAGCGCTGGACGCTCATCGGCGAGGGCGCGGTCTCGTACATGAACGTCTATCCCGAGGGCGCCGAGGCCGAGACGGCCGACAAGTCGGTCGTGATCTGGGAGCCGAGTGTGATGCTCGGGGCGCGCTACCGCTTCCCGTTCGACGGCTTCGATTTCTGGACCTCGGCAAGCGTGGGCACCTCGCGCATGTTCATCAGCGCGCACACCGAACCCGACGGCCTCGCGCGCGACGACACCCAGGTGCGCGCCCAGTGCGTAGTGGGCGATCTCGCGGCCGCCGTCGACGTGCCTGTCGGCGAGCGCTTCGGCCTCCTGCTCCAGGGCGGCGTGCGTGCGCGGCGCGCGACCGAGACGCTGGCGCCCTTCAAGAACACCGAGCTGCAGATCGCCCGCAAAGGGTTCCTGTGGGGCGCGAACCTGATCGGCGCGGCCTACATCCGGCTGTAGCCAGCGCTGAAGGTGTGCCGAAGAATCCTTCGACCGATTCCTCCGGGTAGGAGCGGGGCTCTCACCCCGCTCCCCCCACAGATCCGGACGTGCG
>ENA-UOOR01000955-UOOR01000955.1-fermentation-metagenome-genome-assembly--contig:-NODE-955-length-36828-cov-6.464607_pt1 | contig 36828 bp, 22 predicted proteins | sample MGYA00245780_ERZ724029 | MGnify/ENA primary metagenome ERZ724029 (study PRJEB28704, sample SAMN03018315) | fermentation metagenome | biome: anthropogenic terrestrial biome; feature: soil; material... | reverse complement strand
CCCAACATGGCTCTACCGCTGCTGGCACCCAAATCGATTGCCAAAAAAGAGATTACATTACCTTCATTCATGATGAGGTTAAATATTTTAGTTATGTAAAAGATTTTCCACAAATCTACGGTTTATCAAAATGAACTCAATGAAAAAAATGATTTAAAAGCTGTATTTTTTGATATTCTTGCATTACTTTTTATTCCGACCGGTTGTCTGATGCTTCGGAGTGTGTTATTTATATCAAAAAATATACCTGAAAGATCAATTATTGCAACTGCCGTTCCGGTTATTTGCATACATTTGCGTGCAAATTGGCAGATCGGTCACAGGACCGGCAGTTCCCGGCCCTGTTTTCCGGTATCCGTGTCACCCATGTAGTCTGTTTATTGGTTCGGTTCTTAAGGAATATGCAGAAAATTGGCTGTCGCAACAGCGGGACTGGACGCAACAAGTATTTTCCTTTTCCGCTCGGGAGCACCTGAATCAAAAAGACCTGCTTCCCTTTGAACCAATGAATTGACTTGGAGCTGTTTGCAAGAGAGTTTTCATCCTTTTGTTGTTCATATAACGGACGTCCGACAAAGTCTGTTTATTGGTGAAGAGGCCCCGATCCCGAGCAGGCTCTTTTGTCCTGTAGGCATGATACAGATCAACGATGATCGGGCGTTATTCGATTAAATATTACATTACCACAGAGGCCGTGCATGTTTCAACCGAGTCACAATGAAACTTTTTATCTGCGTCATTACGAGTCTCCCAGAATGTCTCATGGTTTCATGGACCGGATCATGGGGACTCGGTTTGATCTGTTGTTCTTTGATAAGATCCCTGCGGTTTCTGCGTCCATCTGGCGCATGGTTCTTGAAGAATTGAGTCGGCTTCACGGTATGCTCAACCGTTTCGACCCCATGAGCGAGGTTTCGCTGGTGAATCAAAAAGCCTGTCGTGAGTCCGTCAAAGTGAGTAACACCTTGTGGGACATTCTGGTTGCTTGCGGCGATTATCACCGGAAGACAGTGGGTGTTTTCGACATAACGAAGCGGGACTTTTCCGCACTGCACCTTTCGTGGGAGGATCGGAGTGTTTTTTTCACGGATCCCGATTTTACCCTTGACTTGGGAGGTTTCGCAAAAGGGTTCGCCTTGAGCCGGATACTCCGGATTCTTTTGGCAGAGGGGGTGCGCACCGCTTTTGTTGATTTTGGGAACAGCGCCATTTATGGATTGAGGCATCATCCCTATGGCAATTCGTGGAAAGTGAGTATCTCCAATCCCTATCGGAAAGGAGAGATCGTGGAGGAGTTTGCACTGGTAGACGGGGCTCTCTCCACATCGGGTAACACGCCTGAGTATTCGGAACACATTGTGCATCCGCGGTTGGGCGAGAAGATTACGTGCCGGAAAATGGTTTGCGTTGAATCCGGGGATACTGTTGAAGCGGAAGTCCTCTCCACGTCCATGATGGCTGCCGCCCCGGATCAGAGAGAAAAAATCATTCAATCATTTCCACATGTTCGTTTTAAAGAAATAAAATTGTAGCTGATATGTCACATAAAAGAAAGGAAACGGTAGACTTGGGTCTGCGGCAATTCATCAAAGACCTCGGTTATATCTCGGGAGGAGCGGCCCTGCTTGCGACCACACCCTGGTTGCAGTCTTTTACTCCGGACAAGGCGAGGGAGCTTAAAAGAGAGAAGGCCCGTATCGGGCTTATAGGAACGGGCTCGCGAGGTCAATACCATATTCATTCGCTCTTGCCCCTGGAGCACGCGGAGATCGTCGCCCTTTGCGACATCTATCCCCCCAACCTGGAGTCGGCGTCCCGTCTTTGCCCCCAAGCCCGACAATATGCCGACTACCGGAAACTCCTGGAGTCGAAAGATATCGACGGGGTTGTCATCTCCACGCCGCTCGATTGTCACGCTCCTATGGTTCTCGCCGCCTTGTCGGCGGGCAAACATGTGTTCTGCGAAAAGTCGATGGCCCTGACCCTGGATGAGTGTAAGGAGATCTACGACGCCTACAAGGATACGGACCGGGTTGTTTATTTTTGCATGCAGTGGATGTTCGACGAAAAGTATATCAAGGGCGTTCACATGATTCACTCCGGCTTGATCGGTGATGTTGTGGGTGCCCGGTGTCATTGGTTCCGGAATCATGATTGGCGTCGTCCGGTTCCCTCCGCGGAATTGGAGCGTCAGATCAATTGGCGTTTGTATCGGGCATCTTCGGCGGGTTTGATGACGGAACTGGCCTGTCACCAGTTGGAGGTGTGTAACTGGGCAACCCAACGGATGCCCGAGTCTGTTTTGGGAATGGGAGATATTGTATACTGGAAAGACGGGCGTGAGGTTTATGACAGTGTAAGTCTCACGTACCGGTACGGAAATGGCGTGAAGATCACCTATGAGTCGTTGATCTCGAACAAGTACAATGGCATGGAGGATCAGATTCTGGGAAACAAGGGAACGATGAATCTCGCCACGGGGATGTATTTTCTGGAATCCCAGGACAACCCGGTGAACAGCGGCATTGAGCAACTTCTTCACCAGATAGGGAATAAGGTTTTCGCTGCCGTCCCCGCTGCCGGATCGAGTTGGCGTCCCGAGACCAAAAAAGAGTACAAGCCTCATTACATCATCGAGGGAGATTACCATGTCAATGACGGTCTTTCGATGATCGGGGCGGTGAAAGACGGCTCCGAAGAGATGATATCCGCTTTCTGCCAGGCATGTATCACCGGTGAGCAGGGAGAAGACATTGTGGAGGAGGCATATTGTGCCACAGTGTTGTGTTAGCTTGGGAACCAGGCGATGGACGAGCAGCGCAAGATTGAATTTCCCGAAGAGTACAAAATCCCATATATGACTTTTTGAAGATGAAAGATATCGTAATTCATTCCGGAAGGATAAAAAAAGAATTGATCTTCTTTTTGATTTGCTTCATGATCGCTTTTCTGACAAATGTGGCAGCGATCATTATTTACAAAACTCCATGGTTGGAAGTGTTTACGCAGATAGGGTATGTAGTTGTTCTCTCGGTATCCCTGTATCTGTTTTTGGCGTTCTTCAGGTTGATCATTAAATTGCTGAGATCGGTGATCGGCAGGTTGAGCAATCAAACAAAGCAGGACAATTGTTGAATACTGTATTGTATTGTGCTTGTTTGTTTGCCATATGGCCGCTTCCCGGGTGGCATGTCGTATGATTTCCCTGCGTGATTCCACAGTGTGTTTTTTGTGGAAGGACAATAAAAATCAAAAAGTATAGTTTTAATATCATTTTTATATGACCTGAACTGTTCTTTTGCACTATTTTTGCTTCGATTGTTTCAATATTCTATTTAACCAGGATATGAATATAACCGAAGTATCTGCATTTTTTGCCGAAGATTCAGGCGCTACAAGCCGAAGAGCAATTTTGGGCACATCCCCAAAGACGATCCATGTATGGACCGAGATACATCGGTTTATAAACCCGATTCTTGCAATGAAGGACCGATTTTGTTCGGACCCCTTTCCCCCATGCAATAAAATTTCCAAATCACATAAAAAGATACAGAACAGGCAACGTTCTGTTGGATCAGTTGGAATTGATAACAAACAATTTAGGGAGATTTTTTGCAATGAGGTATAATGATTTTGGCATTGATTTCAAATATCTTCTGGTAAATGACAGGGATCGGACTTTTGGCTTGACGGTCAATACTCTTGGCTTCCAGCCTATACCTGCTCATGCTTTTTATCCTTCTACAGAGCATCCCGCCAACTACTACTTCAATCCGAGAAGCGGACGTGTCCTCTCCGAGTATCAGATCCTCTATATCAGTAAGGGACAAGGAGAATATAGTTCGCATACCGTGAAAAAGAGGATTGTAAAAAAAGGAGAGATCATACTGCTTTTCCCGGGACAATGGCATACCTACAGTCCCTCGCTTGAAACGGGATGGAATGAGTATTACATCGGTTTTGAGGGGAATATTGTCGATCTCATTTTTAAAAACGGGTTTATCAGTACCGAGAATCCGGTATTGGATATTGGGGTCAATGAGGAAATTGTGAATTTGTTTTCTATGGCCATTCAGGTTGCCAAAGAGGATAAGAAGTCCACGCAGCAATTTCTGGCAGGCATTGTTTTTCATCTTATCGGAATGATGCTTTCCATCTCTCAGAGTAAGAATTTCGAGGTGAACAACCAAGATCAGATTCTTGAAAGAGCCAAAATCATTATGCTCGAAAATATTCATCGCCACATTGATGTTGAGGAAATTGCCAAGAAATTGGGGAAAAGCTATTCTTGGTTTCGTAAGTCTTTCAGGGAGTATACCGGATATCCTCCGGCTCAATATTTCCAGGAGCTTAAATTACGGAGAGCCAAAGAGTTGCTGGCCGAGACAACCAAAACGATCAAAGAGATTGCGTTTGAACTTGATTTCAGTTCATACGAGTATTTTTTCTCATTTTTCAGGAAAAAAGTGGGTATTACACCTCAAAAGTACCGGGATCAGTTTTAATGAATGGAGAATAAATGATATGAGACAGAAGACATTCAATTTGGTTCTTTTCCTTTGTGCGACCCTTTCGCTCTATGCTCAGGAAAACATGGTGGAAAAAATATTGGGAGAGAGACTCGTTCAGGATGAGATCACCCGGGCATACCTAATGCCTGCGAAGGTTGTGTGGCAGTCCGATACGGACAATCGGTACGTAACCAATTCCGATGTCCTGCTGAAATCTTTCGAAGGACAGCTTTCCACGGATGGGTCAGGCATGTGTGTGCTTCGTTCCGATTCAGCCAACCAGGCATCCATCCTGTTTGATTACGGAAAGGAAATATATGGAGGGATACGGATTGCGGCAGCCATAAGAAATGTGAAACGGCCGGTGAAGGTACGTGTACGTTTGGGTGAATCTGTTTCTGAAGCAATGAGTGATTGTGGCAAGGATGTTCCGGGGATGGAATCTGCGACGAACGATCACTCTTTGAGGGATTTTACCATCGAAGTGCCGTGGCTGGGCACCATTGAGGTGGGGAACTCCGGTTTCAGGTTTGTCCGGATTGATTTGGTGGATCAAAATGTAGAATTACCTCTGAGGGCCGTACAGGCAGTTTTTCGTTACCGGGATATACCCTATTTGGGGTCGTTCAGGTGTAGTAATGAACGCTTGAACAGAATCTGGGAAGTTGGAGCCTATACGGTGCATCTGAATATGCAAGAGTTTTTGTGGGATGGCATCAAGCGTGACCGTTTGGTTTGGGTTGGAGACATGCATCCCGAAGTCATGACCATACAAACTGTTTTCGGGAACCATCCCATTGTGCGCAAGAGTTTGGATTTCGCAAGAGACCATACCCCTCTGCCAGGGTGGATGAACGGAATTTCCTCTTATTCTCTTTGGTGGATGATCATTCACCGGGATCTCTATCTGTATCAGGGGGATCTGAATTATTTGGAGGAACAGCATGCCTACCTTACGGGTTTGATGCAGCAGATCGTTGCCCGCATCGAAAGCGATGGAAAAGAAAACCTGGACGGCCATAGGTTCCTTGACTGGCCTACCGAAGGAAAACCGGAAATCATACATGCCGGTTTGCAATCGTTGACGGTGATGGCGCTCACTGCGGGTGAAGAGCTGGCGACCTGGTTAAAAGATAAGCAATTGCAGGAACTGTGTGCCCAAGCGTTGCTGCGGTTGAAAAAACACAAGCCGTCAACCTCTGAAAACAAACAAGCTGCCTCTTTGTTGGCCCTTGCAGATTTGGTTGAACCCAACAAGGCCTCCTCTGTGATCTTGAAAAATGGAGCTTCAGACTTCGCTACATTCTATGGCTATTATATGCTGGAAGCATTGGCAAAAAACAATCAGTATGGTACTGCCATGGATATTATATCCGATTATTGGGGAGCAATGCTTGATTTGGGAGCAACAACATTCTGGGAGAATTTTAATTACGGAGAGCATCTTCATGCAATGCGCATAGATCGCATGCCTGACCGTTCTGCTTTCGATATTCATGCCGATGGGGGCGCACACTGCTATGTCGGGTTAAGGGCCAGCCTGTGTCACGGGTGGGCTTCGGGACCAACATCGTGGTTGACGGCACATGTGTTGGGAATCCGGGTGATCGAACCGGGATCCGCTGTGATACAAATTCGTCCCAATTTGGGGAACCTCGATCATGCCGAGGGAACGTTTCCCACACCTTATGGCATTGTGAAAGTCAAACATGTGAAACAGCCTGATGGAAAAATCAAAAGTGAAATTGATGCACCGGATGGGGTGAAGATTGTGAGGTGACTTTGGGGTGGGAATCAGGCTCTTTCGGAATCAAAGAGTCCGATTAATAGGATTTACAACAGAAAGATACATTCGAAGGGAGGAATTGCCCTCGGATTCATTGATCTGATATTTTTGATACGTATTCATTTCTTATAAACAAAGAACGATGACAACAAGACGAGAATTTCTGAGAAGCGCGGCATTGGTCTCTGCGGGTTTTGCCATGGGAGGGGTATCTGTACCCCTGCAGGCATCGAGCTACAACCGTGTAGTAGGCTCGAACGGAAAAGTGAACCTTGCACATATCGGGATCGGGAACCGTGGTTGGGAGATCATCAACGACTTCGACAAGACGGGTCTCGCCAATGTGGTTGCACTGTGCGATGTGGATCTGGGGGCTGAACATACCCGCAAGGCGTTGGCCAAGTACCCTCACGCGAAACGGTTCAAGGACTTCCGTGAGATGTTCGACAAGGTGGGCAACGAGATCGAGGCTGTGGCCATCGCCACGCCCGATTTCGCGCACTTTCCCGCTGTGATGCTGTCGATGGCCGAGGGGAACATGTCTATGTGGAGAAACCCCTCACGCGCACGTTCCACGAGTCTGAACTGCTGCTCAAGGCGGCAAAGAAATACCCCCGGATTGTGACGCAAATGGGCAACCAGGGACACTCCGAGGCGAACTACTTCCAGTTCAAGGCCTGGAAAGAAGCGGGCATCATCAAGGACGTGACGGCCATCACGGCGCACATGAACAACCCCCGTCGGTGGCATGGCTGGGACCCTGGTATCCGCGAGTTTCCTTCGGCGGAGCCGATTCCGGAAACGCTTGATTGGGATCTTTGGCTGATGTCCCGGGACCACCACCCCTACAACAAAGATTTCCACTATGGTCAGTGGCGTTGTTGGTACGACTTCGGCATGGGGGCTTTGGGCGACTGGGGGGCGCACATCATCGATACTGCCCATGAGTTCCTTGACCTGGGTTTGCCGGAAGAGGTGAACCCGGTTCGTTTGAGCGGTCACAACGACTACTTCTTCCCCATGTCCAGCACGATCGAGTTCAAGTTCCCCGCCCGCGGGTCCATGCCCCCTGTGGTGATCACCTGGTACGACGGAGTGGACAACATCCCTGCCGTGCCGCACGGTTACGGGGTGTCGGAGATCGACCCGAACATTCCTTCTGTTGCGGGAGGAAAGATCCAACCTGCGAAGCTGAATCCGGGGAAGGAGATCTACAGCAAGGAACTGACCTTCAAGGGCGGTTCGCATGGCAGCACGCTGAGCATCATCCCCGGAGATAAAGCCCGTGAGATGGAGAAGCATTTGCCTGAAGTACCCCAGTCTCCCTCGAACCACTTCGCCAACTTCCTTCTTGCGTGCCAGGGAAAGGAGAAGGCCCGCTCCCCGTTCGAGTTGTCCGCACCCCTGAGCCAGATGTTCTGCCTGGGTGTTGCCGCGCAGCGTCTGAACCGCAAGATCGTGTTCGACAGTGCAACCAAGCGTGTGATGAACGATCCGTTTGCCGATGCATTCCTCACGGGCGAGCCCCCCAGGAAAGGATGGGAGGATTTTTACCGGATTTGAGAGACGCCTCTCACGGTATTCTTGAGAGGGAATTGATCATGAGACAAAGTCCCCCAATGGAAAACATAATGAAACGGGCATGATCAACTAACCTCACACAAGAACGTTTTCGATATGCCGACCGCGGCGAAAGTCTCATGTTATAGAAAATAAAAGATTGAATCCAATGTAAACGACATGATTGAAAAAATCGTTCAACATCTAGAGCGAATGACTGTCTCAATCATCAAAGGTTCCATACACTGTAAGAACAAAATAAAATAAACGTATGAAACATAGAAATTTACTGATGACAACATCGCTCTTTTGATTTCGTGCGCACAAGGGCCTCAATGGGAGGACCTTTTTAACGGTAAGGACCTGGAAGGCTGGGAGAAGCTCAACGGTACAGCCGAGTACAAGGTGGAGGAGGGTAGCATTGTGGGGATCTCACAGCTGAGCACCCCCAACACTTTTCTGGCAACGACCGGGACTTATGATGATTTTATCCTTGAGTTCGAGTTCAAGGTGGATGAAGGGCTGAACTAGGGAGTGTAGTTCCGTAGCAACAGCCTCCCGGAGTATCGAGAGGGCCGGGTTCATGGTTACCACAGTTTGAGATTGACCCCTCTGAGCGGGCGTGGACGGGCGGCATGTATGACGAGGTTAGTCGCGGGCGGTTCTATCCGTTGGACTACAATCGTGAAGGTCAGAAGGCCTTCCTCCACGGGGAGTGGAACAAGGCCCGTGTCGAAGCCATTGGAGACCACCTCCGTACGTGGGTGAACGATATTCCGTGTGCTGACCTTGTAGACAATACTGCCTCCTCGGGTTTCATTGCCTTGCAGGTACCAACGGCAACATCATGGATTTCTATGTAAACGGAGACACCGCACCGGGTGGCAGGTTTAACTTTGTTTACAATGAATGACATACCGAAACCGACAACTTCTCAGAAAATTGCAAGCTGTAGACGTGCAATCTGAATGATTGAGAAACAAATCAATATCCTTAGTGAAAATGTCATTTAATGCAGTGTTTTCCGGTTATTATTATGTTCTTTTGTACACTAATTATCCGTTAAAAAACATTTAAAATTACTATTGATCGAATATTAAGCAACATTTAAGAACAGAGCCAAAGTCTTTTTTCAGTCCGTAAATCCGGAAAACACCCAGATCTATTGTGGAGCCGCCTCATGTTGTGTGGACCCACAACGAGTAATATGAACGTAAGGGGATCTCCTTTCCCATATCTGGGCCATTGCAGGTAATGCATTATTTGAATACAAACAAAGACAACATGAAAAATTCAATCAAAAACAACAAGATGAAAATGAGATTATTTTTTGCTTTTTTGTGCTTCGGTCTGTTGTCTCCGCATCTTTCCGCACAGCAGGTAAGGGGGAAAGTTACGGAAGCAGAGACGAATGAGCCGTTGCCGGGCGTCAGCATCCTTATCGAGCACTCCACCCGGGGAGTCACCACCGACGTCGACGGGACCTTTGAAATAAGGGCCAACGCTTCCGACAATCTGGTTTTCTCATTTCTCGGTATGGAATCCCAAACGATTCAGGTGGGGAACAAGACCTACATCGAGGTGGCGCTCAGCCCCGCGGCAAGCGAATTGGACGAAGTGACCATTGTTGCTTTCGGGAAACAGAAGAAAGAGAGTGTAATTGCATCAATAACAACCGTGAAACCTGCTGACCTGAAAGTACCAACCAGTAATTTAACTACCGCACTGGCAGGACGTGCCGCGGGAGTCATCTCGTTTCAACGAACGGGAGAACCTGGATCCGACAATGCATCATTTTTCGTGAGAGGAATCACTACCTTCGGAGCGAACCAGAACCCATTGATCCTGATCGATAACATCGAGCTCTCCTCAACCGATCTTGCTCGTTTGCAGCCTGATGATATAGAAAGTTTTTCTATTATGAAGGATGCAACCGCAACTGCCCTGTATGGCGCTCGCGGGGCAAACGGGGTTATTTTGGTTACAACCAAAAGAGGACAGGTGGGAAAAATCAAGGTAACTGCACGCGTCGAGAATTCAGTCTCATCACCTACAAAGAAATTGCAACTCTCCGATCCGATAACCTATATGAAGATGCACAACGAGGCAATTACTACGCGTGAACCTCTGGCGCAACAATTGTACTCGGAAGATAAAATTTACAACACGGTGGTTGGATCAGGATCATTTATCTATCCAACCACCGACTGGCAGAAAGAGTTGCTGAAAGATCAAACCATGAACCAACGGGTAAACCTGAGCATCAGCGGAGGGGGTGAATTGGTGACATACTACGTGACAGGGGCAGTGACACACGATTCGGGCGTATTGAAAGTGGATCCACGCAACAACTTCAACAGTGGCATCTCCAGCAATGTCTATTCGCTTCGATCCAATATCACCCTTAAGCCGACCAAAACTACCGATGTAGCGTCCAAATTCAATGCAACCTTCTCAGACTATAACGGGCCAGCTTACACCGGCTCACAGATGTACTCCCTTATCATGAGAAGTAACCCGGTTTTATTCCCCGCTTATTATCCCGTGGATGAAGGACACCAATATACGAAAAATATCCTTTTCGGAAATACACAATCAGGTAACAACTATTACCTCAACCCTTATGCTGAGATGGTTAAAGGGTACCAGGAGAGGGGTTCCTCCAATATCTCGGCGCAATTCGAGGTTACCCAGAATTTCAACTTTCTGACTGAAGGGTTGAACGCCCGTGTACTGTTTAATATTTTGCGCAGGTCCAATCACGAAATCAGTCGCTATTATAACCCATTTTGGTATGGATTAGGCTCCTACGATAGGTTGGCAAATACCTACTCAATTTATAACTTGAACCCGGATGAAGGAACCGATTATCTCAATTATACCAGCGGAATCGGAGTCCCAACGGCTGATATGTATGTCGAAGCCTCGGTAAATTATAACCGGACCTTTGCCGATCTGCACAACACAAGTGCAATGCTGGTTTACCAGTTGAGAAACTCAGCCTCACTGGGAGCAACCAACGTGCAGGAGTCACTACCCTACAGGAATGTGGGGTTATCTGGTCGCTTTACCTACGGTTTCGATAACCGCTATCTTCTTGAATTCAATTTCGGCTACAATGGTTCAGAACGATTTGCGAAAAACAACCAATTCGGTTTTTTCCCTTCCGGGGGTATCGCATGGAATGTCTCCAATGAACAATGGTTCTCCAAAACTGATCGATTCATCAACCTGCTCAAACTGAGAGCTTCATACGGTCTTGTAGGAAATGACAACATCGGGTCACGGTTTTTGTACCTGTCTGAAATCAACATGAACAACACCAATCTGACCCAACGATTTGGTTATGAGCGAAGATACAGTAACAACGGCATTTCCATTGGACGTTACTCAGATCCCAACATCACCTGGGAAATAGCAACGAAAGCAAATTTTGCACTGGAGTTGGAGTTAAAAAACGGTTTCTCTCTGATCGGAGAATATTATATCGAAAATCGTTCGAATATTTTGCAAACTCGTTCGAATATCCCTTCTACCATGGGATTGTGGGTTATTCCACAAGCCAATGTGGGTGAAGCAAAATCTTATGGAATTGATCTCTCTCTTGCTTGGGACAAATCGTTTAACAAGGATACATGGCTTCAACTCATGGGAAACTATACCTTTGCTCGTGGGGAATATTCGCTATATGATGAATTGTATTACGAGAAGGAGTGGTGGAAATCACGGGTAGGTTACCCAGTAAACCAGCGATGGGGGTATATCGCCGAGAGACTGTTTATCGATGACAATGAAGTTGCCAATTCGCCCACCCAGTTCGGAACATACTTGGCAGGAGATATCAAATATCGTGATGTGAACGGCGATGGTCAGATCACAGACCTCGACCAAGTGCCGATTGGATATCCAACTACCCCCGAAATCATATATGGGTTCGGGGCATCCTTTGGCCACAAGAATTTTGATATCTCTCTATTTTTCCAGGGACTTGCAAACGAATCTTTCTGGATCAGTTACGCAGAGATGTCACCCTTTTTCAGAAGAGACACGAGCAATGGGTTGATTGGAATCAATCAATTGACACAGTTTATTGCTGAAAGCTACTGGAATGAGGATACCCGTGATATCTATGCCCTTTGGCCACGTCTGTCAACCAATAGCATCAACAATAATGCGCAGACCAGCACGTGGTTTATGCGTGACGGTTCATTCTTGCGATTGAAGTCGGCCGAGATGGGCTATACACTTCCCAGAAAGCTCACTCAGAAATTTGGTGTGGACCTGTTACGTTTCTATCTGAGCGGAAACAACCTATGGATATGGAGTGCGTTTGACTTATGGGATGTGGAACAGGGTGGAAGTGCTTTCAACTACCCCATACAGCGTGTCCTGAATGTAGGGTTAAACTTAACATTTTAATACTGAATTATACAATGAACAGATATGTAAAAACAATCTATGCGGGGCTCATTGCACTTATCTTCAGCCTCTCATCATGCAACTACCTGGATATTGTGCCTGATGGTATTGCAACTATAGACAACGCATTTACAACACGCTACTCGGCAGAGAAATACCTCTTTACCTGTTTCGCATATATGCCCCAGCAGGGAAGCATAACATCCAATCCCGGACTTACCGCAGGTGAAGATTTCTTTTGTGCTTCTGACGACATCAACTCCAACGGTGCCATCGGTGGGGTTGGACGATCCATACAATATGGAGAACAGAGAGCTGACTCACCCACAGCCGATGCCTGGAGAGGATATGGCAACCTGAACGCTGCCGGAAGTTCGTTATACCAGGGAATCAGTGATTGTAATATTTTCCTGGAGAACATTCACCTTGTTCCCGATATGGAAGAGGATGAGCGCACACGATGGATCGGTGAGGCAAACTTCCTAAAAGCCTATTATCACTTCTGGCTAGTGCGTCAATATGGACCTATTTACATAAAAGACAAAAATCTTCCAGTAAACACCTCTATTCAGGATAGCAAGGTATACAGAAACACGATTGATGAATGTTTTGGGTATATTGTTAATTTATTGGATACTGTGATCAACAACGAGTATATTCCCGAACAGATTTTCAACGAAACAGAAGAACTGGGAAGAATCACTAAGGGAATTGCCATGAGCCTAAAAGCCTATGTGTTGGTGACCTGGGCAAGTCCCCTTTTTAATGGAAACAGGGACTATGTTGATGTTGTAGACAACCGGGGAGTGGCTATCTTCAACCCCGACAAGACAGAAGAAGAGAAGCTTCAGCGATGGGTAGAAGCGGCCGATGCCTGCAAGAAAGCAATCGACTTCGTGGAAGAGATGGGACATTCGCTCTACCTGTTCGATGAAGGCATGGATATTTCTGACGAAACTAGGGTGAAACTGAGTATACGCGGCTCTGTCACCGAAAATTTCAATAAGGAGGTGATCTGGGCAAACCCCAACTGCTGGGTGGGTGGTTCGGGAACAATCTCAGCTTATAACTGGCCACGATCATTGGTGAGTGGCTCTACAAACGGATCCTATACTGCAAGGATGAATGTTCCCTTGAAGTTTGTAGAGAAATTCTATTCCAAAAACGGAGTTCCCATTGATGAAGACATCTCCTACAATATGGCAGGTATCTACGATGTAAGAGCTGCTACGGCAAAAGAGAAATATTATATCAAAGAGGGATATACCACGGTAGGTCTTAACTTTGATCGTGAGCCCAGGTTTTATGCCGATATGGTATTCGACGGAAATGTATGGTTCGGATCATCTTTTCTCAATGAAGAGGATCCACTCTACGCACAAATGAAACTGGGGCAGCCTGCTGGAAGCATGTATCTGAACGGACACAACCTGACAGGTTATTCAGCCAAGAAGCTGAATCATTACAAATCGGTTGTTGCATCCGGCACATCTGCCTCACCAACACCCTATGCTTGGCCGGTGATACGGTTGGCTGATCTTTATCTGCTTTACGCGGAAGCGCTCAACGAAGCGGGTGGATCAAAAAGTGATGTGCTGGAATATGTGGACAAGGTACGTGAACGAGCAGGATTGAACGGTGTTGAATGGAGCTGGGGCATCTATTCCAGAAATCCGGAAAAACCGAATACATTGGCAGGAAGAAGAGAGATTATCCAGCGGGAACGTACCATCGAACTGGCATTCGAGGGAAAAGGGTATTGGGACTTGCGCAGATGGAAAACCGCGTATGTTGAATTGAATAAACCGATCACCGGCTGGTATGTATACGGTAGGACCGAGGAGACCTACTACGTACCGGTAACGCTGACGCAACCTGTCTTCAGCATGAAAGACTATTTTTGGCCGATCGCAACAATAGAGATGCAGAAAAATGAAAACCTGGTTCAGAATTTTGGTTATTAATCAAATACAAGTAATTATGAAAATGAAAAAATATGGGGATTCTGTAGGGAGGTTCTCTTGTGTGGGAGCACTGTTATCCTTGATCATTCTCTTTTCTTCGTGCGATCACAAGGCTGATCTGAATGATCCCATCGGAAAAAGCGATGCAAAACCCCTTCCCGTAACAGTGAAAAATATTGAAAACATCAATGGTGCGGCATTGGTGGAGTATGCCCTCCCGAATGATGACAACATCAACTATATTGAAGCGGTATACGAAATCAATGGAAAAGAGGTGAAAACAAAGGCCTCATTTTATACCTCTACACTTCTGCTGGAAGGGTTCCCGGAAGCAGGTGATTACACCGTTTCTGTCTATAGCGTAAGTTTTTCTGAAATCCGGTCGGAGCCTGTAACCATTACCGTCTCCCCAGCCACCCCCCCCTATAGGCAGGTCGCAGAAAATCTGCAGGTAAACCCTATTTTTGGTGGAGTAAAGGCCGTCTTTACCAATCCGACCAAAGCATACCTTCAGATTGCTTTTTTCGGGAAAAATGAACTGGACAAGTGGGAAGAGTACCAAACATTGTACACCTCCCTCGAAAATGGGACATTTTACGTCAGGGGCCTGGCGGCTGTGGAACAATCTTTTGCCGTTGTGTGCCGCGACCGTTGGCAAAATGTTTCCGATACGCTCACAATTACGGCGACACCGCTTTATGAAGAGTTGACAGATCTTGGTTTGATGAAGAGTTACCCGCTGCCGACCGATCTGACTTACGAGTACCCCCTAGCTGGTGTGAAAACTCACCACACCATTGGGAGTGATGCCGGAGACGTACCTGTCATGTGGGATGGAAATGCAAAAGCTCCCTTTCCGACAGGTGCCTTTTTTTTCTTTCAGAATCCAAGTACTGCAATACCATACGCAGGGTTACCGAGCAGCATCACCATCGATCTTGGCAGAAAGTATATGCTCAGCAGGATTGTCTTTTGGCCCAGGTCGAGTAGGGCAACAGTAAACTATGCCCAATTATATGATTTTACCCATCCCAAAAAGTTTGAACTTTGGGGAAGCAATAATCCTTCACCTGATGGTGCATATGAGACATGGACACTCATTGAGTCGTATGAATCAGTAAGGCCTTCCGGGAATGAGACCCCTGGAAATGCTAACAGTACCGAAGAGGATCGTTTAACTGCATTGAATGGAGAAAATTTCGATATGCCCGAAGGTACACCCCCTTATCGCTATATCCGTTATAAAGTATTATCTACGTGGGGAAATCAGAATTACTGGTCTTGTGCTGAATTGCAGTTTTATGGACAACCCGTTGCTGAGTAATAATAATAAATATACATGATAATATGAGTAATATATCCAAACACCATATCTTTTCCGGCCTCATCATCTTACTGGTATGCTCTTTGAGCTTTTTATGGTCGTGTGACAAAATGGATAGAACCTATGCTGAGTTTCTGGAAAGCGGACAGATTATCTATAATGCCAAACTGGATTCAGTAAAGGCCTATCCCGGTAAAAACAGGGTATTGGTCACCTGGAAGCCTATTGCTGATCCCAGGATTACCAAAGTGAAAGTATTCTGGTCGAATGACAAGGAGAGCGTGGAGAAACAGATTACCTCAGGTATTGATACCACACTGATCATTGAAGATCTGACTGAAGGGAACTACACGTTCAATTTTTTCACCTACGACGACGCAGGCAATAAATCGATGAAAGTGGAGGTGCTGGGGACAGCCTATGGGGATCTATACGAGAGTGGTCTCACCCCACGTCAAATCAAGAGCACCTCATTGAGTGGTGAAAAGCTGACCATTCAGTTCGGCTCATCGGAACAGTTAAACAAATACCACAATGAGGAGATCACCTACATCTCCTCTCTCGATCAGACGGAGAAAATAGTTTACCTCACAGATAACGCTTCTGTTCTCGTGATTGATGATTATTCCGGTGATTCATTCACACACAGAAGCCTTTACCTTCCCGGAGAGTTGTCTCCTGATACTTTTTATACAGGTAATATTACACAATACACTCCCGTTAATCCATTGCTGATGTATCCGCAAGGAGGAGCAACCGAAATCAGCTGTGCACCTGAATTCAGGTGGCACAACTCCATATTGTTGCCCAGTGGTACCTATAAACTTGAATATTCTACCGACCAGCTAACCTGGACCGCCATTACTCCTAAGGAGAAAGAATCACTGATTCCAACAACCATATTACATCCCAACACTTTATATTATTGGAGGGTTTCCGTAACGAAAGGAGCTGAAAAGCGGGTAAGTGATATTCAAAGCTTCACAACAGGTGAGAAAACACTCTATGCAGATGGGGAAGCGGTTCGTATTCAAACGCATACCTCAGGGTTGAATCCTGTTCGATTGGCAATCACGGGTGACGGTTTTCAACAGAGTGATTATGCCTATAACGGAACATTCGATAGGTTTGCAGATGAAGCTGTCACGGCATTTTTCTCGGTTGAGCCCTATAAATCCTACAGAGAATATTTTGAGGTCTGGAAAGTGGCAGCCTATTCAAACGATGGCGGAATCTCAGAATCGGACAAATCGATCCGTCTCAGTACGGTTTTTGAGTCAAATTTTTCCGGGACTGCACTCACCGCTAACACTACGAAGGTTTACCAATATGTGAAGAATATCCCTGAGGTGGATGATAACGCTTTGTCAGAGATGACCACAATTGTGATACTCAACAAAAGGAGGAAGGGTGGATTCACCTATGCAACAAACGATGGACGTAGCATTGCTCTTGTTCCGGTATACAGGAATTACTCTCCCGGAGTATATGAGGATTTCACCAATACTGTTATCCGGCAGGGTGGCGGCTTTGCTTTTGGGTTACTGGCTGACGAAAACAGTACGATTACAGGCACTCTCTCTTCTGCGGAAGAGACACAGTTGAGAGCCGCATGGAATGCCGGCAGACTGTTGAATGTAGATTTGACCAACGATCCGGAACAGGTGAGATGGGCACATTTCATTGGCAGAGCGGGCTATGTTCGTCCGGGAATCTACGAAGGTGGTTACGGTTATAAAAGCGGTATTTACCGGAGCGAAGAATACAGTTCGATGGTGAACGGGTTAAAATATTTTAATGCTGTCAGCAGGGAGCTAATCGTGAAGAGAATCCTGCGCATTGCAGGTGCACCATACAGTTTCGAAGCATTCCTGGAGAAGGATATTGTAAAGACCCCATATTAGTATACCATTGATAATGATGTCTATAGAGATTTTTGGGAATTGACTTAATTACTGGAACAAATCTTCCAAGAGCTATTCATGAATGTCATGAAAAATTATTGGAACATACGAAACGCAGTTTCTAAGGGTCTCTTTTCTATATGAACACCAATAAATAATGAAGAAAACTTCAAACCAAGCAATCATGATGAAAAAAAACAACTCACTTCTACTCTTGACCTGTCTGTTAACGCTGTTTTCGGCTTGTAGCGCAAAAAAGGTCTCTATCGACCAAGCTGAGAACCAACTGTTCAATAAAGACTATATCCAGTCTACCATGCTGAAAGTTACCAGTTGGCAACTGAAAAATCCAAAACACAATATAAAGGATTGGACCAATGGCGCATTTTACGCGGGTGTGTTCGCCGCTTGGGAGACCACAAAATCGGATGAGATCTACAATGCCCTGATGGACCTGGGTGAGAAGACCCAATGGCAACCCTACCGACGCTTTTACCACGCGGACGATGTGGCAATCTGTCAGACCTATCTCGATATTTATCAATTGGAGAAAAATTCGGAGATCATCCGGCCGACAATCGACACGATCAGACGCTTTATTGATAACCCCTACCCGGTGAGAGGGAAGATCGAAATTATCAAATGGTGGTGGTGCGACGCGCTGTTTATGGCTCCCCCGGTTATGACAAAGCTGTGGAAAGCAACTGGAAACCCGGAATATCTTACACGTAACGATGAGTATTTCAGGCAATGTTACGATCTGTTATACAACAAGAAAGAACGTCTCTTTGCCCGGGACCTTAGGTACGTGGTCAAGGAGGATGGTTCCGGACGTAAAGAAGCAAACGGTCAGCCCATTTTCTGGTCACGTGGCAACGGCTGGGTGATGGGAGGGCTGGTGCGTCTCCTGCAGGATCTTCCGGCTGATTATCCCCAACGGCCTTTTTATGAGAAGCTGTTCAAAGAGATGGCTGGCAGAATTGCCGGACTCCAGCTGGAAGATGGCCTTTGGAGAGCCAGTCTGCTCGATCCCGAGGCTTATCCCGGTGGTGAGGTGAGCGGTTCAGGATTCAACTGTTACGCCCTTGCATGGGGTATCAACAACAAGCTGTTGGATAAAAAGGAATATCTTCCAGTGGTAAAAAAAGCCTGGGTCAGCCTCTGCGGATGCGTTAACGAAGAAGGTCGCGTGGGATGGGTACAACCCATTGGAGGGGATCCGCAAAGAAATTTCTCGGAGGATAGCTGGGAAGTATACGGTACAGGCGCTTTCCTGCTCGCAGGTAGTGAGGTGATAAAACTGCCAAAAAAATAACTTAAAAGATGATGAGAACAGCATTTTTCTTCCTTTTACTTCTTCCTTTCGTAGCATCGACTCAGGGACAGGATGGTTATTGGAACCAAAAACTGCCAATAATCCCTTATCGCCTTCCCCCTCCTCCCATCGGATATCAGGTGGAATACCTCGATTTTGACGATGACGGCGACCCCGATGCAATCAAAAGTGTGACGGCCGATGGCATTCCAGTGCTGTGGATCGATGATGACGACGACATGCAGACCGGAGACATGGAAGGTGATACCGACAGTGACTGTCTCTTGATAGATCGCAATAACGACGGTTTCTATGGAGGCTTGGGTGATTTGATTGTGAAATGGTGCGACAGCGACGGTGATGGTGTTGCAGACATGCAACTGTTGGTGGAATATCCGGAAAAAGAAAGCGAGGAGGTATGGCCCTACGGACACTATATGTGGATGATGGACACCGATGGCGACCAGATATTCAACTATATTGACTGGAATACACTCCAGTTAAAAGCATGGGAGTTCAGTGGTACTTCCGATTTCATTGAGGATTACAGTGGCAAGAGCCTTTTTCTGAAAGTACATGCTTCCACCAACAGAATGGATGACCTCCGGTACAACTGGGAGAACCCCTTTCTCTTCTACGATCCGGACAACGACAACCTCACCGAGATGGCAATCCGGTTGGTTGACTCGCCGCTTTATTTCAACGACTCCACAAAGTCTGTCCATCCCAAAACAATGTACTACGACGGCAAGATGGACTGGGTATCGATCTCGGTTGACTTGGACAACGACAACGGTACCGGGCACGAGTTTGATTTTGACTTCACTCTGAGCTTCCGGGGAGAAGGATTTGATTATAGCGATAAGATTCAACCGCTTCCCAATTTTAAGGGACTTCCGGCTGCCGACTCTTTTTTCCTGGATCCGAGATGGAGACACCTTGAAGAGTTGATATATCCGAATCATAATCAGGCCTATGAGCTGATCTTCAGAGCAGAAAAAGGGAAATGGGACAATGTCTATTTTGTTTACGATGAAGATGATGATTGTCACCGTTGGGAGCGGGTGGAATTGCTTGATCCTTTTGATCCGTTCAAGATCGGCACCGGAAAAGGAGGAATTGATAACCACCCCCAATCAGATTCGTCTGGCGACCGGGGTGAGTGGGATATGGATAACTCCGGGGAAGGGAAACTGTACATTGGTAAGTTCGATGGCCGGCTGCATCTCTACGGTGCGGAGTGGGGATGCTGGCGGATCGACCAGCAGGCAAAGTACTACCAAGGTTACAACCGTACCTGGAAGCCGGGTGAACCGAAGCGTTTTGCCACAGTCAAATACACGGATAGTGACAACAACGGCTTCATTGACCTGATCGAGTATGATATGGATGGCGACCAGAAGTTCGAGGAGAGGGTCAGCCTACTTGAAATGGGCATTGATGACCATTGTGAGCTATATGATTTGGGCACTTTCGAATACAAGGATTATCAGCAACTGAAAAAGGTGATGGCCGAAAACCTTTGGGAACAGGCCCACACGGCGGTGAGAGTCGCCGAGCAGTTTGGAGTCAACACCAACTGGTATGCCAAACTGAAGCAGGCAACCTCCGTGAGGGAGAAATACCACAACGGTTACTGGCTGCAGTATTATATCTATAAAGATCTGAAAGACATTTGCCTACGAACCAATAACAGGAAATTACTCAAACAAATAACAGTCGCATACTTCACGTCCGGCTGGCAATCCATTTTACAATAAAACAGACATTATGCATTTGAAAACAACGTTGTTACTGATTGGACTGATCGTAGTAGGAATCAGCCACTCAACAGCACAATCCGATATCTACGGGAAAGCTCAATTATACAATAAACCGGCTGATGGCTATCGCGGAATATGGTACCATATCACTGGCGCTGGCCAGGCAGGAAGCCCCAGTGCGGAGTACAAGTACAAGTACAGTGGCGGACTGGGTACCTATCCGGCAAATCATTACCCCTTTTCGGTATATGCAAAAGCAGTGAACAAAACATTTTTCTGCTATGGCGGAACCGATGAAACAGGTAAAACCCTGCTACACATGGTATCCTATTATGACCATAAAACGGGTATGGTACCCCGTCCTACCATCGTGCTCGACAAAGCCACAAACGATGCTCACGACAACCCGGTGATACAGATCGACAAAGACGGCTATATCTGGATCTTCTCTACCTCACACGGAACCGGACGTCCCTCTTTCATACACAAAAGCAGGTTGCCCTACGATATCTCCGGGTTTGTAAGAGTATCGGCAACAAAGATTGTGAATGGGGAAAAAGTGCCAATGGATAACTTCTCCTACCTGCAGATGTACTACTCAGAAGAGGAGGGCTTTACAGGACTCTTTACCCATTATGAGAAGGTGGGCGGTCGTGTGATCGGCTGGATGACCAGCAAGGATGGTGTTGAGTGGTCGGAATGGAAAGACCTCTCTTTGCTGCACCAGGGTCAATACCAAACCAGTGGCAACCGGGGCAAACGAATCGGAACATCGTTTAACTACCACCCGAGCCGGAAAGTAAGGGGCGGACTGGATTACCGCACAAACCTCTACTACCTGCAATCGGATGATTTTGGGAAAACCTGGATCACCGCCGATGGCGCAACAATTGAGTTGCCTCTTACTGAAGTTGCCAACAAGGCATTGGTACACGATTACGACTCGGAAGAACGAAATGTGTATATTGCCGATCTGAATTTTGACAAAAAAGGGCGCCCCATCATTCTCTACATCACCAGTAAAGGGCCTCTTCCCGGACCAGGTCATGGACCAAGAATGTGGCATACGTCATGGTGGAACGGAAAAGAATGGATAATCAACGACCTGGCACCCGCGGGAAACAATTATGATGCCGGATCCATCTACATGGGTAAGGGAAATCGCTGGGTCATAATTGCCCCTACCGCCATGGGACCGCAACCCTATAACACCGGTGGCGAGATGGAAATGTGGATAACAAAGAACCAAGGTAAAACATGGAAGAAAGCGAAGAGGCTGACAGAGAATAGCATATACAATCATACCTATGCACGCAGACCTATTCTGGTGCATCCCGATTTTTATGCGCTCTGGGCTGATGGGCATGGTCGACAGCCTTCTGAGTCAAGGTTATATTTCTGCGATCACAAAGGGAATGTCTACCTACTGCCACCAAAAATGAAGGGTGAGTTTGCAACCCCCATTCCCTATCAACCTGGCAAATAAGATTGATGGTGATATACCGATTGAGTTGCTTGTTTATTGTGGTTGTATACAATACTGGTATTATTGTTTAGTTGTCCATAATAAGCATTCAACCGTTTATTCGGAAAGCTCCGTCAACATACCCTATGAAGGAAAACCTCTTGAAAGCAGAACAACCTGCCATTGGAAGATCAAAGTAACCACGAATCACGTGACCTCTGCCTGGAGTCGGCCGGCGCAGAACAATATTGCGACTTTAGATAAAGGAGGAAAGAAATTTTATTTGAGAGTAGTGAAACCAAGTAATATTGTCATGGAAGAAAATATTGCCGAAGCATTTACGAAAGGCGAAGCACGAGTAAGTGGATATAAACTGCTTCGCATTTCAAGCCCGGCTACAACAAGTAATGAAAAGGTCATTTTCAAAATATTGCTATGTAGTGACTTGAATAGAATTACCGCGACCGTACCCGAGGACAAAATACTCAGTGAGTGGAACTGATCGGTAGCGGTTTGAAAAGAAACTGTTTCTGGAACGGTGCATCGAACGACGGCTTTTTGAAGGTGAATCACAACCGGATAAGTTCTTGTCCGATGTGGTTTTTAGAATATATAAATTGTACAAACAGACAATAAAATGGACATCAAACCCACAACAAACAAAAGAAACCCAATCAAAATCGTTGTCATTTTTTTCTGTACCCTTTGGTTGACAAACCTTCATGCGAGGGAAATCAAAGTGTTGGCTATAGGAAACAGCTTCTCAGATGACGCGTTGGAACACTACCTGTATCAGCTCGGGGCGGATCATGGCGACACGCTTACGATCGGCAATCTTGCCATTGCCGGCGCTTCATTGGAGATGCATCACAACAATGCATTGAATGATGCCCCCGCTTATTCATACCGGAAAATAGTACATGGCGTAAGAACGGTTTCAGCCGCTACGACATTGAAGAAAGGACTCATGGATGAAGAATGGGATTACATCAGTTTGCAGCAGGTAAGCCATAATGCCGGAAGATATGAAACCTACTTTCCCTATCTGACTCATCTCATACAATATGTAAAAGCCAACGCCGGAAATCCGGATGCAACGATCATTTTGCACATGACCTGGGCATACGCACAAGATTGTACCCATCCCGGATTTGCAGCATACGGCAACGATCAGGAGAAAATGTTTGCCGCCATCTTGGAAACGACGTCAAAGATAGCTACCGAATTGAACATTCCCATTGTAGTCCCGGCCGGCACTGCGATTCAAAATGCCAGAACAAGCAGTCTGGGAGATACCCTTTGTGTCGACGGCTTTCATCTGGAACGTACCTATGGCCGCTATACGGCGGCATGTACCTGGTATGAAGTATTGACAGGGCATTGTGTGGTGGGAAATCCATTCAAACCGGATCAAATATCCGAATACCAGGCCTTTATCGCCCAGATCAGTGCTCATTTTGCCGTGATCAATGCCCGCAAGGTTACCCATCTATCCGCATGTAAAGAATAAACAATTCAGATATACTACCATATGATGAAGAAGATTAGTCAAATATCCGCTATTTATGCACTTGTGGCAGGCCTATCGGTTCTTATCGGTTGTTCGCAACCATCACAAAAAGAACAAAAAGGAGCGACCGACAACGGCTATACGGTTGCCGCGTTTTATTGGCCTGCGTACCATTACGAACCGCAGTCTGAATTCCTTTTCCCGGAAAAGACCGGAGAGTGGGAGATCATCCGGAATGCCCTGCCCAAGGAGGAGGGGCATCAACAACCGAAAGTACCCCTGTGGGGATACTTGGATGAAGCCAATCCGGAGGATATGAATACCAAAATCACCACGGCACTCGAATATGGGGTCAACACCTTTATTTTCGACTGGTACTGGTTTGAGAAAGCTCCCTTCCTGGAACGTTGCATCAACGACGGCTTTCTGATAGCCAATCAAGGCAGAATGAACTTCTACCTGATGTGGGCCAATCACGATGCCACCACCTATTGGGATGTGAAGAGCCCCAGGGTGGATTCGGTTTACTGGGATGGAGAAGTGGACAGGGAGCAGTTTGATATTGTGGTAAACCGTATCATCACCCAATATTTCAAAGATCCCTCCTATCTGAAAATTGACGGGGAGCCTGTTTTCTGTATCTATGAACTGAATACCTTGATGAATGGATTGGGCGGACCCGAAAAGACCCGGGAAGCGCTCAACTATTTCCGTGAAAAGACCGTCGAAGCGGGGTTCTCCGGACTACACTTACAAGGAATTTTATGGGAGGCGCTTCCCTCTTCCATTGCGGGTGTTCCGGGCGATCCCATCAAAAGTCAGGACGACGTCCTTGCCTACTTCGGGTTTAAGAGCCTTACCAACTACTGTTGGGCGCACCTGCAAAACCCTGACGGTGATTATGAAAAGTGGGGCGACGCGTCGGTCGGTATGTGGAACGGTTTCAGGGACCAGTTCTCCATGACTTACTTCCCCAATGTTACCGTAAGCTGGGATGCCAACCCGCGGTTCCCGTTTAAGGCGGGGTACATCCATAACTCCACACCCAGGAAATTTGAAAAGTACCTGCGCAAGGCGAAGAGTTTTGTAGACGAAAACAACATCGAGCCCAAAATGATTACGATCAATGCGTGGAACGAATGGTCGGAGGGGAGCTACCTGGAACCCGACACTACCTGGGAATACGGTTATCTGGAAGCTGTGGGCAATGTGTTTGGACCCCAGATCGACAAACAAGGAAACTGACACGAATCGGGGAAGAGTTTATTTGCGGTGGTTACCGCGAAATGACTATACAGTATCGTTGCCAGACAGATCCCTGTCGCCCGCCGAGGATTACCCCGATGAAGTCATCATGTTGTTTTCCCTCAAAAATCATACATATCGGTGGTGATGAGGCCAATTACACCCATTGGCGGAACAACCCTCAGATCGTACGGTTCATGAAGGATCAAGGGATCCCTACCTTTGCGAATCTGCAGGTGTGGTCCATCAACCGTTTCTCTAAATACTTAGAGTCGAAAGGAGTACGTATGATGGGGTGGAATGAAGTCACCGGCGACAACATCCGCGGTGAAGCCCATCTTGAGGCAAACCAATCGGAAAAACTGGCGGAAGGTACAATGATTCATTTTTGGGATGGAGACATCAGCCTGATCAATAAAGCCATCGACGAAGGCTACGAAGTGGTGAATTCAAATCGGCATTATACCTATCTGGATTACCCTTACGACGTAACTCCCTTGGAAAAAGCCTATTCGTTTCATCCGATACCCGATGGGTTGGCAAAAGAGAAAGTCTCTAAGATTGCCGGTCTCGGTTGCCAGATGTGGGGCGAATATACTCCGGATCTGAGCCGGTTGTATCATCAAACGTTTCCGCGCGTGGCTGCCTATGCAGAGTGCGGATGGACAAAAGTTGAAAACAAAAACTACAATGCGTTCCGCAACCGTGTGGAAAATACCGAACGTCGATGGCGGGAAATGGGTTATCTACACCAACAACCCGCTTATTCGGCGCAGGATGAATGAGGTATTTGAAGAGGGACTTTGTGGCAAACTCCCTTCACAAAGAGGCGGAACGGATAGTTTTTAAACGTGCACACAGAATGAAACCAAAAATGACGATGTTGCTGGCTGTGACCGGCATGATGCACTTAGTAGGGTGTACACAAAATCCACATGTCAATCAGACGTCACTGTCGCAGAAGTTGGAACAAGGATTTGTAACGCCCCCCGATTCCATCCAGACCAGTGTCTATTGGTACTGGATTTCGGACAACATTTCCAGAGAAGGCGCCGTAAGAGACCTTGTTGCCATGAAGAAAGCGGGAATCAACCGTGCCTTCATCGGCAATATCGGGATCAATGATCTTCCCTACGGCAAGATAAAAATGTTCAGTGACGCGTGGTGGGAGATCCTACATACGGCTTTGAAAACCGCTACGGAACTGGATATCGAAATCGGCATCTTCAACGCTCCCGGTTGGAGTCAATCGGGAGGGCCATGGATTGAACCGGAACAATCGATGCGCTACTTAGCCTCATCGGAACTCAAAGTGAAAGGGCCGCAAACCGTCACGCAACTTCTTGAAAAACCCAACGAACAGTTTCAGGATGTGAAGGTCTTGGCCATCCCGGACGTGACGCGTGAAGAGATGACGTTGACCCATAAAAATGCAGTCATTGAAAGTACGCCGTACCTTGCCAACCTCGAACGACTGACCGACAATGATCCGGAAACAGGGATAAACCTGCCCGCAGGAGATCGCGTGACCATCCGTTTTAAATCGGAAGAACCGTTTACTGCGAGAAGCCTTACCGTCCTGACAACCCACGTACCGTTCACGGCCGACGCGGAGCTGCAGACGAAGGAGGAAAACGACACCTACCACACCGTTTCTCAATTCGTGATCAACCGTTCCAATCCCGCGTTACATGTAGGATTCGACCCCTACGCACCGGTGACCGTCTCCATACCGGCCACCACATCCCAGGAGTTCCGGTTGGCGCTTACTTGCCGGTCTCAAGGAAGCGGCCTGTCGGAAGTCTCCCTGAGCGGCGTTCCACGCGTGGAAAGCTACAGTGAAAAGACGTTGGCAAAGATGCATCCCACTCCTCTTCCCTACTGGAAAGATTATCTCTGGCCGGAACAGCCGGAAGTGGACGACAAAAACCTGGTCATTCAGGATAAGCAGGTCCTCGACCTCACGCGGCGGATGTCCCCCGATGGTGTCCTCAACTGGGAGGCGCCGGAAGGAGAATGGATTGTTTTGAGAATGGGCATGACTCCCACCGGCGTTACCAACGGGCCGGCATCTCCCGAAGCTACCGGACTTGAAGTGGATAAGATGAGTAAAAAATGGGCCGCACTCCATTTCGACCGTTTTATTGGAGAGATTTTGAAGCGGATTCCCGAAGCCGACAGGAAAACTTTCAAAGTGGTCGTACAGGACAGCTACGAGACGGGAGGACAGAATTTCACCGATGGCATGCTCGAAGAATTCGAACAGCGGTACGGATACGATCCTCTCCCTTTTCTGCCGGTCTTCAGGGGGTATGTGGTCAACAGCCGGATGGAATCGGATCGTTTCCTTTGGGATTTGAGAAGGATGATCGCAGACAAGGTCGCTTACGATTACGTTGGCGGCTTGCGGGAAGTAAGCCACCGGCACGGGTTAACCACCTGGCTCGAGAATTACGGACACTGGGGATTCCCGGGCGAGTTCCTGATGTACGGCGGCCAGTCGGATGAAATTGCCGGTGAATTCTGGAGCCAGGGTGAACTGGGTGATATCGAAAACCGTGCGGCCGCATCGGCAGGACACATCTACGGCAAGACCAAAATCTCCGCCGAATCGAACACTTCAGGCGGACCGGCCTATTCGAGGCATCCGGCAATGATGAAACAGCGTACGGATCGTTTCTTTGCCGAAGGGATCAACAATACGCTCCTGCATCTGTACATCATGCAACCCGATGAAGAAAAAAATCCGGGGGTCAATGCCTGGTTTGGGAACGAATTCGATCGGAAAAACAGTTGGTTTTCCCATATGGATCTGTTTACCCAATACCTGAAGCGGACCAATTTCATGTTGCAACAAGGCCTCAACGTGGCCGATGTGGCATATTTTATTGGTGAAGATGCACCCAAAATGACCGGCGTCACAGATCCTGCCCTCCCCGTAGGGTATCAGTTCGATTACATCAACGCGGAGGTGATTCTAAGGGATATGACCGTTAAGGATGGACTGTTGACACTACCCCACGGGACACAGTACCGTGTGCTCGTGCTTCCCAAACAGGAAACGATGCGCCCGGAACTGTTGGCGAAAATCAAGGAGCTGGCCGGCAACGGAGCCTGCATAGTGGGGCCGGCGCCCAAGCGATCACCCAGCCAACAGGACCAGCCGGAGGCAGACAACCGGGTAGCGCAAATGGCAAACGAACTTTGGGGTGACCTTGATGGTGAAACAATCACGCAGCGTTCCTACGGAAAAGGGTTGATCATGAACGGTCTCTCCCTGGAAGAAGTTTTCAACAGGATCGGACTGCTTCCCGACTGCAAATTGCCGGAAGACAATTCCATACACTACGGACACCGTACAATGAGGGGAATAGAGATCTACTTCCTTTCCAACCAGACGGATCGGGAAACCGTCGTCCGCCCTGAGTTCAGGGTAGCCGGCAAACAGCCGGAACTGTGGGAGGCAGCCAGCGGCGCCATCCGACCTCTTCCCGCATTCGAAACCAATGCGGAATGTACCTTCGTGCCCCTGAAACTGGCCCCCTACGAGAGTGTGTTTGTCGTATTCAGACATCAAGCCGGGAAAAACGCGGGGAACGACCTCGCGGCGAACTATCCGACCCCGGAGCTCATTGAAGAGCTGAAAGGACCCTGGCAGGTCGCTTTTGACCCCGCTTTCAGGGGACCCGCCCGTCCGGTGATCTTTGAAACATTACAGGACTGGACCGCCTCCCGAAACGACTCCGTAAAGTATTACTCCGGAGCAGCCACCTACTCGATTGTATTCACCGCTCCCGAAAACCCAGGGCACAAAACCATCGTAATAGATCTGGGCAGTCTGACCGCAATGGCCAAAGTGAACATAAACGGCAACGATGCCGGAGGGGTCTGGACCCATCCTTACAAGTTGGATGTCACCCGATGGGTGAAACCGGGGCAAAATGAACTGGAAATAGAGGTAGTTAACAACTGGATGAACCGGTTGATCGGCGACCAGAACCTGCCTGAAGCAGAAAGAAAAACCTGGTGCTTCGTCAACCCCTATCATGCCCGGAGTGCCTTACAGCCTTCAGGGCTGTTCGGACCGGTCACCATCCAACGGCTGCAGTATCAACATAAATAAACCGACTGCAACAAAGAATGAACTCATGCTCCAAACCGAAAATGTGCAATATGAAATCATCACCATATCTTTATCTGGTAATCCTATATTCCCTGTTTTTGGGCAGTTCTTGGAAGGAGAACGGTCCGCTGTCCGGCAACCCCCCGGTTCGGGGAGCACTGCCCAATGAATCCGACTATGTTCATCCGCTGGCCGGTACAGACGAACTGGGAAGGGTGCTCCCGGATTATGAGGAGGTTGGCAGCGTCAAAGAAAACAGAGCCGTAGGTATTTTCTACTTCCTTTGGCAGGGCGACCGTGCGTCGAAGACTTCGGAACGGAAATGGGACCTCTCAAAGATTATCCCCGCGCATCCGGAGGTGCTCGAAGATGGAGGTCACGAGAATTGGGGATCAACCAACAGAGGACGTTATTATTTTTGGGGAGAACCGCTCTACGGGTATTACAGGGGTGACGACTACTGGGTACATCTGAAAAACATGCAACTGCTTACCGATGCGCGGGTTGATTTTCTGGTGATCGATGCCACCAATACCCTGATCTATGAGAGTCAATCGGAGTCGCTGATGAAAGCGATCCGTTCCCTGCAGCAACAAGGAAAAAATCCACCCAAAATGGTCTATTACACCAATACCCGGTCAGGAGTCACCATGCAGAAGATATATGACACCTATTACCGGTTGGGGGCGCCTGTCCGGTATCCGGAAACTTGGTACATGCTTGACGGGAAACCCTTGATCATCGGGAGAACCAAAGAGGCTGAGGAAAGGGATTACCACTCATTTTTTACTTTCAGGGAGGCACAGTGGCCCAACGAGCCCGTTCAGGAAAACGGGTGGCCCTGGATTGACTTTGTCAGGCCCCAACAGGTATATACAAACCTGAAAGGCGAAAGAGAGATCATCAATGTATCGGTTGCACAGCACCCCAATCCGGATGCAGGTATGGGAGGATCTGCATTTTATGGCAACAGGGACAACTGGGGACGCAGTTTCAGAAACGGACAGATGGGGAATCCTGAAACAGAGATCCGTTATGGTTATAACTTCCAGGAACAGTGGGATCATGCCCTGACACAGAACGTACCCTTTATTTTCATTACCGGATGGAATGAGTGGATTGCCGGCAGATGGGGCAGTACCGACGGCAACCGGGAACATTCCTATTTTGTGGATCAGGCCAGCCCTGAATACAGCAGGGATATTGAACCTACCATGACGGCAGGGCTCAAAGACAACTATTACATGCAGATGGTGGCCAACATCCGCAGGTACAAAGGAATGAACCCTGTGCTTCAGGCCGGTAAACGGCAAAAGATTACGGATTGGGATGACTGGGACGGGGTGAAACCCCTTTACAGCGATTATCGGGGAGATACGGAAACAAGAGATCATCCCGGGGCTGTGTCGAATCCGGCGAACCGCTACATCAACAAAACCGGACGTAACGATTTTGTCAACTTGAAAGTGGCAAGAGATAGGAAGCAGATCTTTTTTCTTGCAGAAACGGCAACCGCAATCATACCCGGTGATGATGAGAACTGGATGAGGCTCTATATCAACAGCGACCGCAATCATGACACCGGATGGATGGGATACGACTTTCGTGTCAACGGCGGAAAACAACTGCAACGCTACAGCAATGGCCAATGGGAGACAATTTCCGGTGTCACACTCAAGAGGAAAGGGAACAAACTGATGTACATTTTTCCGGTAGCATGGATCTCCAATGGCAGAGACAGACTGAATTTTGAATTTAAATGGAGCGACAACATGCAGGCGGAAGAACCAATGGATTGGTATCTGAATGGAGATGTGGCACCTGAAGGGCGTTTCAATTATATTTACCAAACAAAATAGTGGATTCTGTTCGTGAGAACGGACGTATGTGCAACAGTATCAAGTGTCATGCCATCAAACATTCAGCTGTATTGTTGTGGATGGTGTGATCTTTTTCCCTGTGCCCGTGCGACTTTGGGCCGAAGATGGAGGTTGTGGGGAAGTATATCAAAAATTACAGCTAAAATATCAATTATTAGAACGGGGTTCGTGACAAATTAAATACATTTGTCCATGTAAAAAAATCTGATGTAAGTTTCACAAGTTACAGAAAAACAGGTGATCTGTATGAGAAATCCTGACCATCATGTATTGAGAACTTTGGTATGTTTTTACAAGATATAAGTAAATGGCTCTTTTTTTTGAATTTTTGTCAAATAAAAGTATCTTTGCATCAGCATAGTTCAGCACACTATGTATTGTTTCGAAAAAGCTTAAATCATTGATAAATGGCAACAATCATAATCATGCCTAAACAGGGACAATCTGTGGAGAGTTGTATCGTCACAACACTACACAAGAAAGCAGGTGATACCGTGAAAAAGGGAGAGGTCCTGTTTTCCTATGAGACGGACAAGGCCTCCTTTGAGGAGGAATCGCCGGTCGACGGTACGCTGCTGGCCTGTTTTTATGGCGAGGGCGACGAGGTACCGGTACTTGACAACATGATGATCATTGGTGAACCGGGTGAAGATATCTCCGTACTATCCGTTTCCGCCTCTGCAGAAAAAGAGGAGGAGGTTGTAACTGGGAAGCCCCTACCTGCTATTTCCCGTGACCACATTCCTGCCTTGGAAACGCAAACATCGCATGCCGGAAACCTGTTTATCTCACCCCGAGCAAAGAAACTGGCCGAAAAAAATGCGGTTCCGCTCTCCCAGCTTACCGGCTCGGGCCCCAAAGGCCGGATTGTAGAGAAAGATATCATGACATATCTGACTGACCGTCCCAGAATGACGCCGCTGGCGAAGAAAGTGGCTGCCGAGGCAGGTCTCCAGCCGGAAACAAAGGGTACCGGGCTGGCGGGCAGAGCCCGTGCAGCCGACCTGTCAGCTTCTGTAAATTCCATTTACGGTATGGATTATGAGGATAGAAAGCTGTCTAACATGCGCAGGTTGATTGCCAGATCGATGCATGCCTCATTGCAGAACTCGGCGCAGCTCACCCACCATCTGGGTGCCGATGCACGCCGCATGCTGGAACTTCGGAAAAAGGCAAAGGCTGCACTGGAAGAAGGGCGCATGATGGCAAACATCACCTTGAACGATATGGTCTGTTTTGCGGTGATCAAAGCCTTGAAAAAATTCCCCGAAGTGAACACCCATTTTCTGGGTGATACCAAACGATATTTTCGTAAAGTACACCTCGGCCTGGCCGTGGATACGGAGAGAGGGTTGATGGTACCCGTATTGCGCAATGCCGATGACCTCTCCATTGCGGGACTCTCCGGTCAACTCGGCGAACTTGCGGCAGCCTGCCGCAGTGGCAGCGTGAATCCTGATATTCTCACATCGGAGGCTGCTACATTCACCGTCTCTAATCTAGGCAATTACGGGGTTGAAATGTTCACCCCGGTGATCAACCTGCCACAGTCGGCCATCCTTGGAGTGAACACGATCCTGCCCCGTCCCAAAGATCTGGGCAACGGCGTGTATGCATTCGTGCCCCATATCGGGTTGAGTCTTACTTATGACCACCGTTCACTGGATGGCGGTGAAGCGACCCGTTTTCTTAAACAGATTGCCACTGAGATTGAAATGCTGGAAATAGAATTCTGAACGAAAAATTAATATTTGCAACTATGATAGATTTGTTGATCATTGGTGGCGGCCCTGCCGGGTATGTAGCGGCAGAGAGAGCCGGACACGCAGGATTGAAAGTGGTTTTATTCGAAAAAAAAGCAATGGGTGGCGTGTGTCTGAATGAAGGATGCATCCCTACGAAAACATTGCTCTATAGTGCCAAGATATATGAGAATGCCCTGCATGGGGATAAATATGGTGTATTTGGAGATAACATCCGTTTCGACTATGAGAAGATGATTTCTCGCAAGAAAAAAGTGGTTCGCAAGCTGGTCTCCGGTGTGGAAAGCAAAATGAAGTCGAACCAGGTCACCGTGGTAAAGGGAGAGGCTCTCATCGAAGGTCGTTCAGCGGAAGGCATCGAGGTGAGCTGCAACGGAGAGAAATACAATGGGAAAAACCTGCTCGTCTGTACGGGATCGGAAGCCTCCGTGCCACCCATCCCGGGTTTACGGGAAGCGGAAGGAGTGGTGCTTACCAACCGGGAGATTCTGGAAATGACGGAGCGACCCGCCTCGCTTGTCGTGATTGGCGGGGGTGTGATCGGAATGGAGTTTGCCAGTTTCTACAATAGCCTGGGGACGAAAGTGACCGTGGTGGAGATGCTTCCGGAAATACTGGGTGGCCTGGACTTTGAAGTGTCGGCCATGCTGCGCGACATTTATACAAAAAAAGGAATTACATTCAACCTGAATGCAAAGGTAGTGCAGATTGCGGGCAACAAGGTTGTTTTTGAAAAAGGGGGTGAAACCCATAGTGTGGAAGGTGAAAAGATCCTGTTGAGCGTGGGTCGTCGCCCGGTTACACAGGGATTCGGTCTGGAAAACCTGGGGGTGGAACTGCTGCGTACCGGTATCAAGGTGGATGAAAAGATGCGTACCAATGTTCCCGGCGTGTTTGCCGCGGGCGATGTGACAGGTTTCTCGCTGCTGGCACATACGGCAAGCCGTGAGGGAGAGGTGGTGGTCAATAACCTCACCGGCCGCAACGACATCATGCGCTACAACGCCATTCCGGGCGTGGTCTATACCAACCCCGAGGTGGCCGGTGTGGGAGAAACCGAAGAGTCGGCCCGGGCAAAGGGTATCGCCTACAAGGTAGCCAGACTGCCCATGGCCTATGCAGGACGCTTTGTGGCCGAGAATGAGGGCGGCAGTGGAGTGTGCAAGGTACTGGTAGGTGAAAAGCATGGCGAGGTGATTGGTGTGCATATGCTCGGCAATCCCTCCAGCGAGATCATCTATGGGGCCTGCATCGCCATCGAGCAGGAGATGACCCTGAAGGAGATGCAGGAGGTGGTCTTTCCACATCCTACTGTGAGTGAAATAATCAAAGAGGTAGTTTTTAATTTTTAGCTGCCAGTTATCAGCGATCAGCTTTTAGGAGCAATGATTGAAACAGCAGCTGCTTGCAAGATAGTTCTTAGCAGTACAGGTAGTAATCGGTAAGTCAAATAATCAACAAATCAATATCCAATGCCCAAAGTTCAAAACATTGATCCGTCCGAAGTCCGTAAGGCGGGATTCGTAGAGTTTCAGCCCATTCCGGTCAACCGGTATCAAAAGAGCGTGAAAGAAGAGAAGGAGAATTTCACGAATGAAGAGTTCAAAGCCATCTATCATGACATGGTGCTGATCCGTGAGTTCGAAACCATGTTGAATCTTATCAAGACCAAGGGGGAGTATCACGGTACGTCATATAACCACCCTGGCCCGGCACACCTGTCCATCGGACAGGAGTCGGCAGCCGTAGGCATGGCCTGGACGCTGACGGTGGATGATTTTATCTTCGGTAGCCACCGTTCACATGGTGAGATCCTGGCCAAGGGTATGTCTGCCATCCACAAGCTGGATGATACGCAGCTCACCGAAATCATGGAGACTTTCTTCGACGGCGCGGTTGTTGATATCGTGAAGAAAGATTTCAACGGGTCGGTCAAGGAGCTGGCCGAACGCTTTCTGGTATACGGTACGCTGGCGGAGATCTTTGCCCGCAAGACCGGATTCAACAGAGGGCTCGGCGGCTCCATGCACGCCTTCTTCACCCCCTTCGGTGTCTATCCCAACAATGCCATCGTGGGCGGATCGGGCGACATAGCCGTGGGTGCAGCACTCTACAAGAAGGTGAACCGCAAACCGGGACTGGTGGTGGCCAACATCGGCGACGCCTCCCTGGCTTGCGGCCCGGTATGGGAGGGAATCAACTTTGCCGCGATGGACCAGTTCACCGAACTCTGGGAAGGAGAGATGAACGGAGGACTGCCGGTGATCATCAACATCATGAACAACCAATATGGCATGGGCGGCCAGACCGTGGGTGAGACCATGGGTTACGGCATTGCGGCCCGCATCGGTGCCGGCGTGAACGGTGAGCAGATGCATGCCGAACGGGTGGATGGTTACAACCCGCTGGCCGTGATCGATGCCTACAAACGTAAACGCAAAGTAATTGAAGAAAAAAGAGGCCCGGTGCTGCTCGATGTGCTCACATACCGTTACAGCGGCCACTCACCCTCCGATGCTTCTTCCTACCGCACCAAGGAAGAGGTGGAGGCATGGGAAGCACAGGACTGCATCCGTAGCTACGGTGAGCAGCTGCTGGAGGCTGAGGTGGCGTCGCAGGCCGACCTTGATCTGATATCGGATGATATCCGGAAACTGGTGAACGAGATGTTCCTGCTGGCTATCAATGATGAAATATCCCCACGCATGGACAATGCCGACATCATCGGTGAGATGATGTTCTCCAATGGTTCTGTCGACTCCTTCTCCGATGCAAAGCCGGATGTGCTGATGCCGATGGAGGAGAATCCGCGCGTGAAAAAGATCGCCAACAAGGAACGTTTTGCCTTTGATGCCGAAGGGAAACCTTACAGCAAGATGAAGCAGTACCAGCTGCGCGACGGCATCTTCGAGGCTATCATCGACCGTTTTTATAAAGACGCATCACTCATCGCCTACGGTGAAGAGAACCGCGACTGGGGCGGGGCTTTTGCCGTGTATGGCGGGCTGACCGAGGCGTTGCCTTATCACCGACTCTTCAACTCACCCATTGCCGAGGCGTCCATCGTGGGTACTGCCATCGGCTACGCCATGTGCGGAGGCCGGGTGATTCCCGAGATCATGTACTGCGACTTTATTGGCAGGGCAGGAGACGAGATCTTCAACCAGCTGCCCAAATGGCAGGCCATGAGCGGCAACGTGTTGAAAATGCCCGTGGTGGTACGCGTTTCGGTGGGTTCCAAATATGGGGCACAGCACTCACAGGACTGGACCTCGCTGGTGGCACATATCCCGGGTATCAAGGTCTGCTTCCCGGTCACACCTTACGATGCCAAAGGTCTGATGAATGCGGCACTGCAGGGTACCGACCCGGTAATATTCTTCGAGAGCCAGCGTATCTATGATGTGGGAGAACAGTTTCACGACGGAGGTGTTCCTACAGGCTATTACGAAATTCCGCTGGGCGAACCCGATGTGAAGAAAGCGGGGAAAGACATCACCTTCCTCACCGTCGGACATACACTCTACCCGGCATTAAAGGCAGCAAAAGAACTCGAGGAAAAATATGGTCTCAGCGCCGAGGTGATCGATGCCCGCTCGCTGGTGCCCTTCAACTATGAACAGGTGATTGCGTCGGTAAAGAAAACCGGAAAGATCATTGTGGCCGGTGAAGCCACCACCCGGGGATCCTTCCTGAACGACCTGGCTGCAAACATCGGACAGATGGCATTCGACTACCTCGATGCTCCCGTATGCGTACTGGGCTCCCGCAACTGGATCACCCCGGCACACGAACTGGAAGATGCCTTCTTCCCGCAACCCTCCTGGTTCCTGGATGTGATCCACGAACGGATTCAGCCGCTGAAAGGGTATATCCCAGGCCAGAACTTTACCGACGGGGAGATGGTGAAACGGGCGAAAAAAGGAATTTGATAAAATGATTCGATGATTCGGTGATGTGATGATTAATCAACAAATCTGCTAATCTGCTAATCTGCTAATCAACTAATCTGCTAATCAACTAATCTGCTAATCAACTTATGATATTGAATGTAAATGCCCACTTACACACACCCTATTCTTTCAGTGTTTTTCGGGATATCGATGAAGCGCTGGACAGGGCAGTGACGGAAAATGTGCGTGTAGTCGGGATCAACGATTTTTACACTGTCAAGGGGTATGAAGCGTGGGCCGACGGCTGTCGCAAACGGAAACTCTATCCGCTGTTCGGGATCGAGTTTATCAGCCTGAATGAAGCGGATCAAAAAGCCGGTTTGCGGGTAAACGATCCTGCCAA
>ENA-UOOR01000954-UOOR01000954.1-fermentation-metagenome-genome-assembly--contig:-NODE-954-length-36857-cov-4.541438_pt1 | contig 36857 bp, 27 predicted proteins | sample MGYA00245780_ERZ724029 | MGnify/ENA primary metagenome ERZ724029 (study PRJEB28704, sample SAMN03018315) | fermentation metagenome | biome: anthropogenic terrestrial biome; feature: soil; material... | reverse complement strand
GATCCAAGCAGTTTGATTTCGGCGCTACAGATTGAGCAAGCCAAAGCGATGATGTCAAGCGGGGCCATCGAAGGCGGGATGCAACCCAAAGTGGAGGCTTGTATCTACGCGCTTAGGCATGGCGTGTCGAGGACCCATATTATTGATGGCCGCCAGCCCCATTCGCTATTACTTGAGGTCCTTACGGATCAGGGGATTGGCACGATGGTAGTGGAATAAAGTTTTAACGATAAGAATGGTGGTGATTGGTTGTGGAGATGCAGAGTTTATTGGAAAAAGCGGATCGGGTGATGATGAAGAATGTCTCCCGATTTCCAGTGGTATTTTCCCGGGGTGAGGGGGCGTATTTGTATGATACTGATGGTAAACGGTATCTGGATTTTTTGTCCGGCATTGCGGTGCATGCCTTAGGTCATTCGCATCCCCGGATCGCTAAAGCTTTGGTGGAACAGGCCGAAAAAATAGTTCATGTTTCCAACTATTTTTACTTGGAAGAACAGATCTTACTGGCCGAGAAACTCGCGGCTCTTTCCGGTCTAGAACGGGTTTTCTTTAGCAATAGTGGCGCCGAAGCTAATGAGGCTGCCCTTAAGTTAGCAAGAAAGTACGGACGGGAAAAACTGGGGGGGAAATACGAGATTATCTCCGCGGAAAAATCCTTCCATGGTCGAACCTTTGGCGCTTTAGCTGCGACTGGGCAGCCGAAGTACCAAGAAGCATTCCAGCCGTTGCCGGCCGGCTTTAAGTATGCTAAGTTTAATGATTTATCTTCCTGGGAAGCGGCAGTTACGCCGCAAACCTGTGCCTTTTTACTGGAGTTGGTGCAAGGGGAGGGGGGAGTCAATCCGGCAACCCCCGAGTTTGTCCAGGGCTTGGCAGCCCTCAGCCGGCGGCATGGGATCTTACTGATCTTCGACGAAATCCAAACCGGCCTAGGGAGAACCGGTAAATCCTTTGCGTGGCAACATTTCGGAATCAAACCCCAGATCATGACCCTTGCCAAAGCCTTGGGTTCAGGAGTACCACTAGGGGCAATGCTGGCCACCGAGGAAGTGGCAGCAGCCTTTACTCCTGGGGACCATAGCACGACGATTGGCGGTGGGGGGCTAGCCTATACGGTAGCCTTGGAAGTGCTCAAGGTAATGGAAGAGGAGAAGCTACCTGAAAGAACAGCGCAGCTTGGCCAAGAACTGCTAAGAACTTTCCAGGCGTGGCAAAAAGAGCTTCCCATCATTAAAGAGGTGCGGGGTTTGGGTCTACTGTTGGCTCTGGAGTTAACCATCCCCTCCCGGCCTATTGCCGAACAATGCTTGGAAAGGGGTTTAATTGTCAATGCCGTAACTCCGACGGCGATTCGTTTAGCTCCGCCGCTCAATATCGGGGAGGCCGAACTGGAACCGGGGTTGGATTTACTCTATACAGTCTTGAAAGACCAAGTCGTCCCGTCTTAAAAGCATGTCGCCAGTTCTTGGCGACATGCTTTTAAAAATGCAATTATTTATGATCTATCCATTGTAAAGAATGACAGTATAATGGCTGAGGGCAGATAGCTCAAATAGTAAATTTTGAAATTGAATTGACTAATTTATCAGCCATCGCATGTAGTTCATTAGCCATTTCTTTGACTTGCTCCGCAATACCGGCTTGTTCTTCAATGGAGGCGGCTACCTCTTCTGAGGAGGCAGCTGATTCTTCCGAAATAGAACTGATATTAAGGATGGATTGGGTGGTTTCATCTTTAACATCGTGAATCCGCTGAATATGATCGTTTACACCGGCAATGCGGTTTACGATCAGGTCCATCCCTTGAATGATTTCATCAAAAGTTTTCTGGGTTTCCGTAACGACATTAAGTTGTTCCACCACAATTTCCTGGGCTTTTGAAACATTAGCGGAGGAGTTCTGTGCTTTGTTCTGGATTGCCTTTAAAAGGTCATTGATGGCTTTTGCGGCTGTATTAGTACGGTTAGCCAATTTATTAACTTCATCGGCAACGACGGCAAATCCGGATCCTAGTTCGTGGGCGCGAGCTGCTTCAATGGCGGCATTTAGGGCTAAAAGGTTGGTTTGTTCCGCGATGTTGGTAATTAAGTCGGTGACATCACGAATTTCTTCCGAACGTTTATTTAGTTCGGAGATATCATTTGTAATCGTATCAGTAATCTGGTTCGTTTCATTTGTTTTGCGCAGCAGTTCTTCCATAATGGTTTTTGAACGCATACTTAGTTCTCTGGTATGGTTAGTGACTAATTCCATATCGATGAATTTGGTGGCAGCTACATCGATTTCCTCGGCTAAGAACGACATTTGGCGGGCGGTTTTTTCGGCTTCGGCCGTTTGCTCAATCGTTCCTTTGGTGATTTCCGAGGAAGCAGTTGCTACTGCTTCTGAAGATTGTGCCGATTGGATGGAGCTGGTTTCTAAAACTTTACTGTGTTTAGAGACAGCTGTCGCCGCTTCTTTGGTATCCTCGATTAATTGGGCAATTTCAGAGATCATCACGTTAAAGCTGTTGCTGAGATCCCCTAGCTCATCCTGGGTAGAGATGATGACTTCGGTTGAAAGGTCGCCGTCTTTTGCCTTTCCCATTGCGGCTTTGACATGTTCTAGGGGGATTAAGATACTGAGGGAGACACCATAGGAGCAAATTATTGCTACCAAAGAGATCAGGATAATTATTATTATGGTGTATAAACCTTGCAAATTAGTCTCGCGAAAGAGGTAATCGTTTTGGGCGACTCCGAAAACGCACCAACCTTTTGAGCGTAACAAATTATATGTAACAAGGACATCATCCTTCAGTAGTTTAGCCGCAAATTGTCCGTTTGTACTGTGGTTTTCTTCAAGAACCCGGTTAGCTTTATTGTCGGCTAATAGCTGACTTACATTGGTTCCAATCTGCTCTAGGTGGGGAGAAGCAAGAATTTCTCCATCTAGCTTGGCCAGGATCGAAAAGGGGCGGTTCTCCGTCGTCTGCTCATTCATTGCAACATTCATCAATCGATTAATCTGATTACCGTTATAAACAACGGCAAAGACGCCTAAAGGAGTGTTGGTAGCTAGATCGGAAACTAACCGAACCATTACCAGGTTTGAATCAAGAACTCCCCAACATAGCTGGCCATTAGCCATTAAAGCTTCTTCATAGACGGGGGTATTTTTTAAATTTGGAACAATGCTTGACAAATCACTAATACCGGTACCAACATAGGAATTACTATTTATAGCGCTAAAAAGGATACAATTAACTGTGATATCGTAAGCAAGAATATCATCAAAATTGTTCTCCAAGTTGTTCCTCGCTGTTAGTGAACCGGAGGTTAGAAAATCTCTAATATTATTTTGGTATTCTAGATCAACCTGGAGCTGAACAGAGAGATCCTCATATTTTTGTAGTTGTAATTCCAGGGTTGTGCCTGCTTGAATCAGACTTTGTAGGGAATACTCAGTGATTTTGTTGGTAATTGTTTGTCGGGAAGTCAGGTAGGAGGTTAATCCCACCACAACCGTTGGCAGGATCGATATAATTAAAAAAGAGACTGCTAAACGCCGACGGATCAATTGATTAGACATCTGCTTGACAAAACGATGGAAAAATCTTAAATAAAAAGAATTAAACGCTGCTTGTGGACGCTTTGAGTTGATATCTTTTGTATGATTGCTTTTGGGTGCTAAAATATTCAAAGCTATCTCCTTTCGAAATTGCTCTTAAAGATAGATCAGTAGTAACTATCGGATATGATCAACAAAAACTTAATGCTTTTTGCCTTCAAGATCAGATTGGTTTTTATTAAGATAGGCACTTTGAAAAAAGGAATTCGGTAAAGAGGGCTAAATCACATAAATTTTTATCGGTAAAAAGGAAAAGAGTGCACCACCGGGAATAATTTTAATAGATTTACTGATAGGAATGGTAATACCTTAACTTACCAGGAAGGAAGGATTGATCATGGCGGGTTCTCCGAAAAACCACTTATTTTTGGCTTTTTTAATGATTTTTTTTGGTCTTCTTATTCTCCTGAATAATTTAGGGGTAGCATCTTTCGATCTGACGCTAGGTACCTGGTGGCCGTTGCTACTAATCATCCTTGGGCTGCACCAATTGGTTAGTTCCCGGTTCACCAACCTTTTTGCGCTAGTCCTCCTATTTGTGGGTGGAACTCTTCAATTGCGGAATTTTGGTTTGATTAATGCGAAGCAACTCAGCTTGTTCTGGCCACTCCTGTTGATCCTGTTTGGGCTCATCCTCTTGTTCAGCTTTGGTGGCGGCAGGGGGCGATTGGCCGAGAAATCCCCCAACAATGCCGTAGATATCTTAGTGATTTTTGGCGGTGTGGATCGTCGGATTGCCTCTCCGAGTTTTCTTGGGGGAAACGTGACAGCGCTCTTTGGGGGAGCCCAATTAGATTTACGCGGCTCGGAGCTACCTGAAGGGAACAACGTTCTAAATATTCAAGCCATCTTTGGCGGGGTTGACCTGATCCTCCCGGAGGGTTGGACGGTCGAAGTAAGGGGAATTCCGATTTTTGGCGGGATTGAAGATCAAAGGAAAAAACAAATCGGATCCCCGGAAACGTCTAGTCAGCGACTGCTGATCAACGCTTTAGTCATCTTCGGTGGGATTGATCTAAAAGATTAATCATCGCTAAAAAAGTACTTTCTTTAAAAAATTGATGGTTTCCGTCAAGACTTGTTCCTCCCAAACATGGGAGTTATAGGTGTGGTCGGCTTCAGGAATATAAATTAGTTCAGCTCGTTCTTCAAGCGCCTTCTGATACTGCTCGGCAGTTTCAGGAGGGACAGTTTCGTCCCCGGTTCCTTGTAGAATTAAGGCAGATCCGTGGTAGTTTTTTACCGTTTCGTAGGTATTCCACTTTGACAAATCGGTATAGAAATGCTCATTTAACCATAGACCGCCGAGATCGATCTGGCCTTGCTCATTACGGGGGAAAACCTCCTGTTCTTCTTTGCTGTGGTAAATAGCCTTCATGGTGTCGATTCCGGCGGCTGACCATAACACTAAAGCTTTGACTGCGGCGGGGCTTGTTCCGGCTAGGATTGAAGCGATCGCACCACCCATACTTAAGCCGACGACGCCGATACGGTCTGAGTCCGTAGAAGGTAAATAACTGACGAATTTCAGGATCTCCTGGGCTTCCAAAACCTCTGTACTGAAGGTCATCTCGGCAAAATCGCCGTCACTCTCGCCGGAACCGGAAAAATCAAAACGGATGGTGGCCAGACCCTCTGTCGTCAAACGGTGGGATAGTTTTAGAAAAATCCGATGGGGTTCCAGTTTGTCACCGGTAAAGCCATGAAAAAGAATGACCGTCGGATAGATACCCTCCTGATCCGGATAGTGATACATCCCCCGTAAGGTTTTTCCTTTGACCACCAGTTCAATTTGCTTTTGCATTTTTCGTCTCGCCTCCACTCAAACTATGCTAAGCTCAAATAACAACGTAAAAAGCCCATACTAAAGATCTGGCGTTCCCTTTACAACCATTATATTACATTAGCACAATTTTGAAAGGGACAATTTCATATTTTTTCGGAAATCCATAATTTAATCATTTGGGACTCAGTAAGAAAAAAAACAGGGTTGGTCCAAGCGACCAACCCTGTTTTTTAAAGCAGTACTACAGGTATTTAAGCAGTGTCTTCCGGACGGCGTCTTCGCCGGCAAGCATTTCCAGGAACAATCCTTCAATCTTTTCGCCTAAACCAACTTCCCAAAGGTCCACACCGAATAAAACCTTGTTGGCCAGGATCGTTCGTAGCTGGCCTTGATAAGTCTCTGGTGCGCCCACTTTAATCCCGGCAAGGGCTTTTGTTAGTTCGGGTAACATCGGGTCGCTGCTAACCTCCATCGGGGCTAGTTTGTCGTCTACCCTTAAGAGATAACGACACCAACCGGCGAGCACCAACGGGATGAAAAATAAGTCCGTGACCTCCAGATCAGCTCTGGATACATAGGATTTGATCGTCTCGCCAAAGCGGATCGCGATTTTTTGCGAGGTATCGGTGGCGATGCGCTGGGGCGTATCGGGAATAAAGGGATTGGGGAGTCGTTCATTGATGACCTCATGAATGAACTGCTGTGGGCTGATGATCTTCGGATCAACGACCACCGGCATACCTTCGTCATAACCGATCTTTTCGACTAAGGTTTTAAGTTGGGCGTCTTCCATCTCAGCGGCAATAGATTCATACCCTAGTAAACAACCGAACACAGCCAACGCCGTATGGAGCGGATTAAGGCAAGTAGTGACTTTCATTCGTTCCGTCTGATTAACGGTTTGGCGGTCCGTAAAGTAGACACCCGCATCTTCTAAGGCGGGGCGACCGTTGGGGAATTTGTCTTCGATCACCAGGTACTGGGGGATCTCCGCATTGACGAAAGGGGCAATGAACGTCTGTTTATCGGTGACAAGGGGTGACATTCCAGTGATCCCAAGTTCGGTCAAGTGTTTTTCTACCTGTTCCGAGGGACGGGGTGTAATCTTATCAATCATACTCCACGGAAAACTAACTAACTGCTCATCATGGAGATAGGCAAGAAAACCTGTTTCCACAAATCCCTGCTCCTGCCAGGCTTCGGCAATGGTAGTGACCGAAGCTTGCAGTTTCTCTCCGTTATGGGAGCAGTTATCCATACTTACCAAGGCCAGAGGTGATTTTCCGGCCAGATACCGCTCATATAGTAAGGCGGTGACAATACCCATGACATGCTTAGGTTGCTGAGGTCCAGTCGCCAGATCGCTTTGGACGACCGGTAGAAACTGTCCCTTGAGATCAACGAGGCCGTAACCCTTTTCGGTAATGGTGAAACTAACCATTTGCAGGCTAGAATTGATAAAAATCTCTTTTAACCGTGACAACCCTGCTGGATCAGTTTTGATACTCTCGGCGACACTGGCGATGATTTCCTGCTCCATTACGCCGTCAGCTTTTAAGGATACCAGCATCGTCAGATTATCATAGGGTTTATAAATCCGATCAATAATTTCAAAATCAAAAGTGTCAGTCGCAATAATCCCGGTCTTGGCTTTACCCGCATCTAAAAGTTGCTGTTGTAGTTGGGCGATGAAGCCACGGAAGATATTACCGGCACCAAAATGTAACCAGGTTGGCGCTGCTTTTGTGGCGGAGACCATCGCGGGGTAATCGAAGGAAGGAATAGTCACTCCCACGTCCGACCAGTCATTTTTTTGGAGTAAAGATGTTGCGTTCATTTTTAACATGTTGCGCTCGCCTCTCTTTTTTATGTTTATGGAACTAAAAAGCTATTAAATATTTTGCACACTATTAATTTAAGTATAACATGTATTTTGTGAATGAGCTACTGAATCAGCAGCTTTTGTATTTCCGCGCTGGTTTTGGTATTAAAGACATCGTTTTTTTCCAACCAGCCCTTGCGCGCCATCGGCAGGCTTAGACGAGCCAGATCCAGTTCTTCAACGGCATGGGCATCTGGATTGATCGCAATGGAGACCCCCAGCGCTTTAGCTTGACGGCACCAAGACCAGTCTAAATCTAACCGATAAGGATTAGCGTTGAATTCGATGATTGTTCCAGTTGCGGCTGCTTTTTTGATAATCGGTTCGAGGTTTACGGCATAGGCTGGGCGTGACAAGAGGAGGCGACCGGTGGGGTGGCCAAGCATTGTGAAGTAGGGATTATCCATCGCCTTCAAAATGCGTTCCGTCATCTCGACCTCACCCAGGCGGAACTGGGTATGGATCGAGCCAATGACAAAATCAAACTGGGCTAAAGTCTCCGGATCATAGTCCAAATCGCCTGAGGGTAAAATGTCGGCTTCGATTCCTTTAAAGATCTTAAAATCCGGATATTCCTGGTTCAACTGGTCAATTTCGGCCCATTGTTTAGATAAGGCTTCTTTGCTCAGACCGTGGGCATAAAAGGCGCTTTGGCTGTGATCGGCGATTCCGAGATAGTGATAACCACGGCTAATTGCCGCTGTAACCATTTCCCGTAATGAGCAGTGTCCATCACTGTAATTGGTGTGAACATGAAACAAACCTTGAAGCTCTTCAGGTTGCACCAGCTTGGGAACTTTGTTATCGACCGCGGCTTCAAGCTCACCCAGGTTCTCCCGGAGTTCCGGCGGGATATAGGAGAGTCCTAAATGTTGGTAAAGTTCGGTTTCGTTGCGGCAGTCAATTTGCGTTTCCCCTTTTCGTAGCCCATCCGGACGGAGTTCGTAGCCGAGGTCCCTTGCGTGGCGGTTTAGGGCCTGATTATGCCCGTGACTTCCGGTAGAATACCGGAGGGCGGCAGGAAAGTGCTGGGGCTCGGTGACGGTAAGGTTGACCGGGAGATCATTTTGTAAAACGAGGGTGCTTTCGCGCTCCCCTCGGCGGGTAATTTCCTTGATGTCGATTTGCAGCTTTTTCGCTAGATCCGGACCGGTAAAGAAGGCCATTACCGCCGCGGGGTTGTCAGTGGCAGCGATAAGGTCAATGCTATTGTTCACGGGGAGACAGCGGCGCAAGCTTCCAGCGATTTCCCCCTGGATGACTGCGGGATGAGCATTCAGGGCTGCCTGGAGTTTTAAAGCCCATTCCATTCCCACCATCCATAAGAAGCTGCTCCGGTGTTCCTTCAGAAACTGGAGTCCGGCGATAATCTTCTCTTGAGTTTTAAGGCCAAAACCGGGTAGGTTTACCAACTTATTTTCCCGACAGGCTGTTTCTAGCATTTCCAGGTCGGTGATGTGGAGGGCAGAGGATATTACGGCAACTTTTTTTGGCCCTAAGCCGGGAACGCGGAGGAGATCCAGCAACCCTGGCGGGGTGGTTTGCTTTAGTTGTTCGTAGAAACTAATCGTTCCGGTGTTTTTCCATTCTAAGACCTTTTGGCTAAGGGCGGTGCCGAAACCAGGGACCTCATTTAACCGGTCTTTCTGGATTAACTCCTCCAAATCATCTTTAAGGTTGTCAACGGTGTGGGCTGCCTTGTAATAGGCTCTTACTTTAAAGGGGTTTTCCCCCTTGATTTCCAGCAGGGTTCCAATCTCATGGAAAATTCGAGCCAACTCATGCTTGCTCATTATTTCACCTCATAAAAGTAGGATCTTTCTTATTATATCGGTTTACTTTATTTTTCACCTAACAGGGAAGTCAAAGCGGGAGTACTTTTCATTTTTTACCCGATGGGGAAAGCTTGTTCATAGGATTGAAAAGTTTGAAAGGAATGTCTATAATTGAAATAAATGTTTACCTAAGAGGATGATTGATATAGAAACGCTAGAATTTGCCGAATTAAAGGAAGAAAATATTCCGGACTTATTAGCAATCTATAATTACTATGTGCTAAACACGACGGCCACCTTTCATGAAAAACCCTTAGCTTTATCCGAATTCAGAGAACTGGTTGTCTTTGTCGATTCGAAATATGCTACGTATGTGATTAAAGACGCCGGAAAAATCTGTGGCTATATTCTTTTAACCCAGTTTAAGAAGCGGGAAGCCTATGATCGGACCGGGGAGATTACGATTTACCTTAAAAATGGTTCTAGTGGTAAAGGGATTGGTAAAGCAGCGCTAAGCTACGTCGAACGCAAGGCGCGAGAGCAGGGTTTTCACACGTTGATGGCGATAATCTGTGGGGAAAATGAGCGCAGTATTTACCTATTTGTGCGGAATGGGTACAAAAAATGTGCCCACCTTCAGGAAGTGGGCCGGAAATTTGGTCGGTGGTTGGATATTGTCGTCTATCAGAAACTACTGTAAATATAAGGGAAAGCCTGCCTTTGTGTAAAAATGTGGTTGGTTAAGTTGAATTCGGCGAGCAGCGCTAAGGCAGCATCAATATTATCACCAAGTTCATGGAGGGCATGGGCGTCCGAGCCGACCGTAAAGACCCTAATCCCGGCGTCGGCCGCCAGGCCGATTAATTCTCTGGTAGGGTGAAAATCCTTTAAGCCCCGCCGACAGCTGGAGGTATTAATTTCCAGTCCCATTCCCCGGCGTGCCATTTCGGCAAAGATCGGTTCTATCACCCCGCGGTGCACCGTCAACACTGCAGGCCCAAAATGGACGAGGCCATACCGCAGATAAAGATCGACATGGGCGATACTGTCAAAGAGTCCGGTTTCAATCGCTGCCCTCAAGGTGTTGAAGTAGTCTCGACGGATGGTGGTTAAACTACTGTTTTGGAAAAAGTGAGTGCTTTCTTGCTTGGACGAGATATTCATATGGTTAACACAGTGAATCGCCCCCAGGACGAAATCAAAGGGGTAATTGGTCAGGATCCGCTCAAGCGCCCTTTCCTGACCGGGGAAAAAACCGACTTCTACACCGGCTTTGACGCTAAGCGTGTTTTTGAACGCTTGCTGGGCTTCCCTAAGTTCGGCAAAGTAATGGTCCAACCAAGTCCAATCAAAGCTGGAATGTTTCTTGCCGTTGACCATCACAAAATTATCACTCTCCCGCCGGTCCGGATCGATCTCTAAGTGGGTCGTGAAACAGACTTCCTCCAACTCTAAGTCTACCGCTTTTGCACAGTATGCATCGATCGTGACCGGAGCCGCATCAACGGAATAATTAGGATGGATATGATAATCGGTCTTTCTCATAGTGAGGCCTTCTTTCTTGATCCTATTAATTACGTTAACTAAAATAAAAGGTAGACAGGAGAAAAGGCACTTCCGGCGAAGGGATCCATATATCAAAAATTACGAAAAGTTCGGTAAATAGCACTCTAAACTTAATAATATAGGTCTATTGTTTCGCTTTCTTTAACAAATGTGTAAAGTTTAGTTAGATCACCTTTATAAATAAATGAAAAAACAGGAGGTTGCAACGAAAAGATGGCACAGGATAAAGGGAGGAAGAAGATTGATGCCGCGCAGGATTTGTTTGCCAAGTATAAAGGCCTATTTCGCTGCCCGGTCTGTGGAAAGGACTTAGCGGTAAATAGAACCAACAGCCTTGTTTGCCAACGGGGACATAATTATGACCTAGCCAAACAGGGGTATGTAAACTTGCTTTTAAAGCAAGGGAAGAGTGATTATGATAAAAAGTTGTTTGCCGCTCGGAGAGTAATCAGTGCTAGTGGCTTTTTCGATCCGATGCTAAATACGGTCAGTAAGCTTATACGCAAAGCTATTACCAAGGAAGGTTTAAACGAGATCCGTTTATTGGATGTGGGCTGTGGAGAAGGGTCCCATCTGGCCCAGATTATTTCTAACCTAGAAGACAAAAAAAACCCTAACTTGTTTGGGGTTGGGATCGATCTCTCTAAAGAAGGAATCCGGGTGGCAGCGAAAGAACACCCCGGGATCGTTTGGTCTGTGGCTGACCTGGCTAAACTTCCGTTGCAAAAAGAACAGTTTGATGTTCTATTAAATATTCTTGCTCCCGCCAATTATGGGGAATTTAAACGCGTCCTAAAGGAACAAGGTTTGCTGATTAAAGTCGTTCCGGCCAGTAACTATTTAATTGAGCTTCGTGAAATTCTTTTTAAAGGTACGGATAAAGAATTCTACAATAACGACAGCGTTAAAAAGCATTTCACCAGTAATTTCCAGTTAATAAAGGAACAACAGATCCGCTATCAGGTTGAGTTGAAGGGCGATAACCTTGAGCACCTCATTAAAATGACCCCTCTCACCTGGAACGCAGATCAAGAGCAGATTGACGAGATCATTAAAAGGAGGCTGAAAAGCATTACCGTTGCTTTTGATGTGTTGGTAGGGGAGAAGTGAGCAGTAAGGCAACAAAACGGGAGGAATCGTCTGTGGAGGTTTATGAAGCTATTTATGGAAGAGAGGAAAAGGTTGTAATTAGAAAAGCCGTGCCTGATGATTATTTTTCCCTGGCGGAATTGGCTGCCCAATTGGGACACCAAGAAGAACCGGATAAACTAAGAAGCCGTCTTCTTTCTCTTCTCGCCCGGCCTGATCAGGTGATTTTTGTGGCCGAATTTGAACAGGAAATAGTGGGCTGGGTTCATGGATATTTGTATAAATTTCTTTATCTGGATCTGGCCTGTGAACTTGCTGCCCTTGTTGTCGACCAAGCCCATCGGCAGTTAGGGATCGGTCGAATGCTCGTGGACGCCATCGAAAAATGGGCGAGCGCACAAGGTTGTCATCAAGTTTCTTTACGCTCAAATATTAAACGGGAAGAAGCGCACAAATTCTATAAAGCAATTGGGTATGATTTACGCAAAACCCAACATATTTTCGAGAAAGATTTAAATAAATGAGAGGAAGGTGCCGGCTGTGAATATGGACCAAATCGTCGAGCGCATAAATTCTTTGTACCACAAGAGTCAAGCTGGAGGTTTAACCGAAGAAGAAAAAGATGAACAGCAACGGTTAAGAAGAGTTTATCTAGATGCTATTAAGGGGAATCTGCAAAGTCAATTAGAATATGTCGGATTAGAAAAGAACAGGGAAGCAGAGGGTGCGGGTTGTACCTGCCACTCCTGTAATTGTGGTAAACACCATCATTGAAGCTTTTTGCGTTGTATCCATCTAAAGACATTTGTATCGAAATCCTTATAATCAAATAACAACACAAAAAGCCTTAGTAAAGCTTAAGCCCCCAAGCGGGGGCTATTTATTTTAGCAATTAAATGAACCCAAAACCAAGAGAATAAGAATCAAGAAGATTAGAAACGGAAAGAAGCTATTACCACAGCGACTGGAATCGGTTACACCCATAGTTAAATCTCCTTTCTAATTAGTCGTTCACGCCAGCTACCAAGTTGCCCACGTCAGATGGTTTATTGTATGCATTCTCCAAAGTTTTGCTTTACGGCGGAAAGAACAAAATCACACACTTTGGACGATTGGTACAAAACCACTAGCCGCCTGAAGGCTAGTGGTTTTAGTTGCACCAACAACTCGTTCTGAAGTATACTAGACTCGTTTAAAAGCAAAATTAGTAATTGATCACGTGACGGCGTAAGCGCTGAGCACTATATTGTGGAAGAGGAGTACCATCATGAGCAGAGGACATATGCTGGAAAAAGAAAAAATTGGTAGACTAATGATGAAACTCGCTGTTCCGGCTACTGTAAGTATGCTGGTGAATGCGCTGTACAATCTGGTTGACACTATCTTTATTGGTAGAGGCATTGGTTATCTCGCCATCGGGGGTTTAACCATTGTTTTTCCAGTCCAAACGCTGATAATGGCAGCTTCCTTGATGATCGGGGTTGGGGGGTCCTCGGTTATTTCCCGGAGTTTGGGGGCAAAAGATTTTGAGCGGGCGCAACGTGTAGCCGGCAATTCCTTCGTTGCCATTAGTGCGCTCGGCGTTTTTGTTTGCGTTTTGGGTTTGATTTTTATCAATCCATTACTGCGTATCTTTGGCGCTACTGCTGAACTATTCCCCTACGCCAAAGAGTATCTGCAAGTAATTCTGGTGGGGAGCCTCTATTTTCCCTTTGTAATCTCCAGCAATAATATAATTCGGGCCGAAGGAAAAGCGCGAGTCGCCATGGTTTCAATGCTGATTGGCGCAGTTGGAAATGTAATTTTGGATTATATTTTCATTTTCCCCTTTCAGATGGGGGTTTTTGGCGCAGCCTTGGCGACGATCCTCTCCCAACTAGCCTCGGCGATCTTCGTCTTTCTTTACTTTAAAAGAGGGCATAGTACGCTTCAGGTGCAACTACGCCACCTAAAACCGGAGCGGGAAATTCTGCGAGAGATTACTACTGTTGGCTTTGCCTCCTTTGCGCGGAATTCAGCAGGAAGTTTGATTATTATCATTGTCAATAACCTATTGGGTGTGTATGGTGGGAATATGGCCATCTCCATCTATGGCATCATTCAACGGTTCACAAAGGTTTTATTCTTGCCCTTGTTTGGGATCGTCCAAGGAATGCAGCCGATTGTTGGTTATAATTATGGAGCCAAAAATCTGAGCCGGGTCAAAAGGACGGTACGGCTTTCCATCATTAGTAGTATGCTCTTTGCCGTGACAAGCTCCGGCCTGGCGCAGCTCTTTCCGGATCAGTTGATTCGCTTGTTTAGTACGGAGGCGGTGCTGATTAAAGAAGGAGTTTATGCTTTGCGACTCGTTATTCTTATGGTGCCGATTGTAGCGGTGCAAATTGTTGGGGCAGCCTTCTTTCAAGCCATTGGGAAAGTTATTCCTGCGATTATCTTGACGCTGTCCCGTGAAATCTTGCTGTTTATCCCTTTTGTCTTGATTCTCCCAAGGTTCTTTGGGTTGTTCGGGATTTGGGTCTCCTTTCCGGTAGCGGATTTTTTTGCGGCGTTAATCACCACGATACTGTTAATCAGGGAAATGCGGATGATGGAGCGGGAGCTTATTTTGGGGTAAATTAAAGGAAAAATTCTCCTTGGATGGAACTAATACAATATTAACTAAATTAATTCACTAAAGCTTTTTGCGTTGTATCCATTAAAGAAGATTCCGGTACAATATATAGTGTTTCACTTGAGTTCAAGGGAATTGTCCAGACAATTCCTAGTGGGCTATCAATATATTGTACTGGAATAGTTGAATCAAATGACAACGCAAAAAGCCCCACAAACATCTTCCGCCAGGGAGGTTCCAACATGAAGAGATTTTTCGGGATTTGTCTTTTACTCATCCTCTTGGGTGATCCGGTGGCCGGAATGGCACCAAATGAGGGGGAGACCATCGAGCTTCAGGTTTTAGGGGAGGCTTTCATTGTCGATGGTAATATGGCGCAGGCGCGTGAGATGGCAATTAGCGATGGTTTGCATCAAGCGGTGGAACAAGCCGTCGGTAGTCTGGTGTATAGCGAAACCAGGGTCGAAAATTACCAGTTAATAAAAGATTCAATCCGACTCCGTTCAGCCGGTTATGTTTCCGGTTACGATATTAATAACATGTGGGTAGAACAAAACATCTATAAAGTTTTGCTCACAGTCCAAGTGAAGCAAGGCGCGATGCTTGATGACCTCGAGGAACTTCGCTTAAACCTGAAGTTGGCGGGGGATCCGCGGGTTTCAGTCCGGATTTTGGCGTCTAGCTCCCGGCTCGCGACTGGAGGAATGGAAAGCATTCTGAACGATGGTTTAAAGCGAGCCGGTTACAATGTGGTGAGTTCACAGTCTGGAGCAGAGACGGATGTCCTGGTTTTAGGAGAAGTCTCCAGCGAAAAGCTGGGTAGTTACCAGGGGTTAATCTCTTGCCGGGTTAACGCCGAAATAAATGTGGTTAAAACCGACACGAAGGAGGTTTTAACCGTTCATCATCTCCAACAAACCGGTGTTGACCTAACAGAGACAGCGGCTGCCGAAAAAGCGCTGCGACAAGCCGGAGAAAAGCTCCTTCCGATCTTATTAACGGATTTAGCAAGGAATTTAACAGAACCGCAAGAGCTTACGGTGGAGATCACAAACGCCTCTTACCAACAGCTGATTGCTTTGCGTCGACGTCTACAGGAAACTCCCATGGTGGAGGCGGTCCAATTACGGGAGTACAGCGGGGGAAAAGCCACGATCACGGCGGAAACTAGCCTTTCTGCACCACAATTAGCCGATGAAATTGTCGGTTGGAACGAGTTTACTTTGGTCATCAACAGAGTTTCTCAACACAAGATTGAACTGACGGTGACCTTTATTAAATAGGTATAATTCGAAACGGGAGGTGGTTTAAATGCGTAAACTGATGATCCGTTTATTATTCTTTCTGTTTGCGGTTGGCATTTTGATGACTCGAACAGGGTTGGGGCAGGACTATTCTCTGGTTGAAGACCTCGGAAACGGGAAAATTGACTGGGCAAATGGTTTAATCCACGTGGTTGGCTACGGCGCTCCGCCCCAGGGGGTATCAGGACCACAGGCCAAGTTAATGGCCCGCGGCGCAGCAAAAGCCGATGCTTATCGGAATGCCGCGGAAGTATTGAACGGAGTTCGGGTTACCAGTCAAACATATGTCGAAAACTATGTTACCCGTAGTGATGAGATCAAAATTATCGTCGAAGGTTTTGTTCGCGGAGCACGGATCATCCGGGTCGATCAACACTGGGATGGGATTATTGAACTGACCATTGAATTACCCCTGGGTGGACAAACCGGGCTTACTACCTTACTGAATCGTCCGGAGGTGACGGGGGGATCTGCTGCTAGGCAACGGGTACCCTTCGGGTATCCAGAGTCTGAAGTAACAACAGAAAGAACAGTTTATACCGGAGTGCTGATTGATGCACGTACGCTAAAAATTAAGCCGGCACTTTATCCCCAGGTTTTTGACCACGAAGGGTATCTCCTCTATGCTTCGACTTTGGTCGATATGGCAAGACCGGGATTTACAACGATTGTGGCTTATGCCCGCTCTTTGGATTTAGCGCGTAAACTTCCCCGCCTGGGTGCTAATCCCTTGCTACTGGCCGCCGACGGCGCGGTACCAACCAGGGCTGGGGACCAAACCGATTTGATTCTGGGGGTTGAGGCCGCAAAAGCCTTTCGAGCTCTGTCTCCGGAAGTGCTTCAAAGTGGAGCGGTGGTTTTTGTGATCGACTAAACGGCAAGCGGAAGGAGGGAAGTTGGTTTAAGCGAAACCAACGGAAAATGAGAAATCTAATAAAAATTACCTGTCTGGCCCTGGTATTTCTGTTTGTATTTAATACTACCTTACCGGCAATGGCTGGAAGCACTGAGCAGTCTTCCGGAGAAAAAATGCTGAAGATCGGTGTGGCTTCCGCAGTTGTAATCGGCGTTGTTTGTCTCATCCGCTCGTCGATTGTTAATGGGAAAGCGGAAAAGTTGTCCCGGCAAGGTGATGCTTTTGCCGCCGCCGGTGATTGGGAGCGAGCGGTTCAGGCTTATACCGAGGCTTATGAAGTTAAGCCGAAAGACAAGGATGTGACCGCGAAACTAGAGAATGCCAAAGTACAGGCGGGAGCAATGCTTATCCGCTTAGGGGATGAAGCCCGGCAGGAGGAGAAACTGGAGGTTGCCCAAGGCTATTACCGGCAAGCCTTGCGGTATCTCCCGGCTTCGAGTGAAGCCCGGCAAAAGCTGGATACGCTTTCTCAGGAATTAGCCCTGGTCTATTACCGACGGGGTTTAAGCTATGCGTCGGTCAACCGCTGGGTCGATGCTTTACGCGAGTTTGAACAGGCGTATCTCTTAACGCCGCAAAATGCGGAGATTGCCAGCTATTACCAACGCGCTAAAGCGGAAGCAAATCATGATCTGCCGCTGAAAGCCATCTTGTTTTTCCTGAATAATACAAACTTATCGGGAATGGAAGATCTACTCGCCCGGGAATTGCAAACTAAGATGGTTGCCGCGGCTGACGGACGCTATGTAATGTTGGATTACAACCAGGTGCGGGCGGTGATTACGGAGCAAGCTGCGGCGCTGAGTGGAACGCTGAATGAAGGACTAGCACTGGATCTTGGTCGTTTGCTTGGGGTTGAGGAAGTAATTATTGGAACGCTTAACCCTGTGGAAGCGAAAAACCGACTCCGCATTGAAGTGGCAACCAAAAGTCTGGCGGTACCTTCCGGCCAGATTAGAAAAGAAGTTAAGCCGTTCACCTATACTTTTCCCAAAGGAACCGATGAGACCAATTGGTGGCACCGGATCCCTGATCTCGCAAATGAGCTGGCCAAACGACTCAATAAGTAAATCAATACAAAGTAGAGGATGCCTTAGATGAAAAGTGTACGCCGTCGTTTCCCCATCTGTTTATTGACGATCATTTGTTTAATGCTCAGCAGCGTTCCGGGCTTGGCCCAGACCGATCTGAACGTCGGTCTGGATACGTTAGCGGCGCGGATTGTGACGGTTATGGATGAAAACGCCGGACCGGACCAGACAACGGAAAAAATCAGAATTGCGGTCCTGGATTTTCCGGACTTGCAAGGGAACGTAACAAGCCTGGGGCGGTTTGTGGCGGAGGAACTGACCACACGTTTATTTTTGACCAAGCGCTTTGAGGTTATTGAACGGCAATTATTAAATAAAGTATTAGATGAATTAAAATTAGGCGCTACCGGTTTTGTTGATTCCTCCTCGGCACAGGAAATAGGCAATATTTTGGGGGTTTCGGCAATTGTCTCCGGAACCCTTTCGGAGTTAAGTTCGACGGTTAGAGTTAATGCCCGGGTGATCGCGACCACGACTGGGATGATCGTGGCGGCTGCTTCGGCGGAGCTACCCAAGGATGATGGGGTTACACAACTGCTTAATACGTTGGTTACGCCCATGAGCGGTTTTATCCCGGAACCAAGCCTAGTCCCTCCCGTTGTTCCCGGGGAGACTAACGCCGGTGTGGACCCGGGAGCAAGGCAAGGAGAATCCCTAAGCATTCAAAGGGAACAAACAGATCGGGACCGGATCGAACAGGCGTTGATCAAGAGAGATTATTACCAAGCGCTTTCCCTTTGCCGAGAGGCTTTGGCCGCGAATCCGGATTTTGCTTTTGCCCAGGCCGCCCTGGGTTATTCTTATTTACAGCTTCAGCCGCCCAATAGAGAACAAGCTTTGATCGCGTTGGAAAGAGCAGTAGGCTTGAGTAGTTATCCTTTTGGGGACGGTTTTGCCTACTACCTGTTGGGCCGGTTGTATGGGAGCCTTGGGCGTCGAACTGAAGTCCGACTTGCGCTGGAACAAGCGGTCCTGCGCTACCGGGGGGTTGGTCCGGGGCGAGTGGTTGAGCCTTGGTACGATCAGGCCGTTACCATGTGCCTGGAGTTGTATCAGGAAGAGATAAAAGCCTGTTGGGAGCGGGACGACTACTACCAGGCCCTTTCCCTAAGCCAACAGCTGATTGCGGCATTTAACCCCGCCTTTGCCTATACGGCGCAGGGTTACTCCCTGCTGATGCTAGACTCCAAGCAGGCTCCGGCGGCCATAAAATCCCTCTTGACAGCCGTCCAACTGGATGGGAAAAAGACGGGAGACGGGTGGAACTATTACCTTCTGGGGTGGGCTTATCAGGAGAGTGGGGAAACAGAAAAAGCCCAGGAAGCTCTGGAGCAAGCAGTGATCAGCTCCAGACAGGTATTAGCATTAACACGGCCCGCGTGGTATAACGATTGCCTTGTGCGCTTGCAGACAGGGTACGATCAAAAGGTCCGCCAGCTCCTGGCAGATCGGGATTACCGGGCCGCGATCGAGTTCTTAGAAGTTGCCCTTGATTTTGTTCCGGGTTATGCTTATGGCTATGTGGTGTTAGGCTATTCCTATCTCATGACGGGGAATAATTCGGATCAGGCCATTGAAGCATTAGAGGCAGCCCATCATCTAGAGGCAGAACCGGCCGATGGGGGTTGGAGTTATTATCTGTTGGGTTGGGCTTACCAGGAAAATCAGCGCTACGGTTCGGCGGTTGAGGCTTTCGGCAAAGCCCTGCAGCGTGGGGAAGGTCTTGGAACTGCAGCTGAAACCAACGACTGGGTACCTGCTTGCCGGACCCGCTTGACCGAAAGCTACGAACAACTTTTTGGCGGCTTTCTTTCCCGGGGCGGTAATTACAGTTATTACTTAACATTAGCGGAACAGAGCATCGAGCTTGTACCCGAATTTGCCACCGGCTTGGCGATGAAAGGATACTGTTTAATTGAACTATCACCCCACAGGAGTACGGAGGCTCTCGAATATTTACAACAAGCGCAAGCTATAAAGGAGGATCCGACGGGCGATGGCTGGATTTTTTATGCTTTAGGCCGGGTTTACCAGGAAAAGGGAGATAAACAAACTGCCCTTACCTACCTGGACCAAGCGCTCCGGCGGGGCGAGGAAGCAAAATTATCCCACGGGAACTACTGGTATCGAAGATGTAATAGCATGTTTGAAGAATTATCAAAACAGCGGCGAGTGATGTTCGGGTTTGTGACTAATCGGGATTCGCAGACGGAAGATCCTTATTTGATGGTGAAGATCGGTTCGGAAAAAGGACGTCCCTTCGATTCCTTTACCGGTCTTAAATGGCGGCTCGGGGCATCGCCGGAAACATGGTGGGCCGAAGTTGGCGGGGAATTAGCCTGGGAAGGAGAACTCTTACCCCCGACCAAGTCCATTGGGTGGTATGCTACACTCGGCGGGGGTATTTTCGGAGCCTATTATCTACCTGATCCTAGTTCTTACTTGGATTATGGTTTTTATTTTTCCTTTGGATCAGGCTTAAGGGTATACTTGGGTGAAACGAACCGTTATTGTCTAACGATCGGTTCTGAATACCGTAGTTACCCTCAGGACGTTCGGGCGATTGAACTTGGGGTGTCCTTGGGTTTACCGTCTCGTCAGGAGTAAGCCTGGCGGAAATTGTAGTTAAAAATACAAGTCTGTCGACTCAGTACCTAGAAACTGCTCTAGTAGAGACTGGTCAAGGTCGCGCCGGGATAGTAGTGTTCGAGAATGGTGGGGGCCAAGTAACCATCGGCGGCCATTCCGGCGGCACCGCTTTGGTCCATCCCGACCCCGTGACCGAAACCGGCACCGGTAAAGATAAAGAACTCGGGGAGACCGTCTTTCCCCAATTTGGGATTGACGACAAAAAGGTTACTTCTTAATCCGCCGAGGGTGGAACGGATGGAATCTCCGCTGACAACAAATTCGCCTTTCGTGCCTTGAATTATGACTTGGTTCACCCGGCCACAGTCAGCCCGGGCTAATGTCTGTAAACCGGTGATTTCACCAATGGTCGTCCGTCGATTGACGCGGCGTTCGATTTCGGTCCGGGGAACGATTACTTGCCAACGGTAAGCGCTGCGGGCGCTATACTTGGGATTGGCTGCGTAGGATGGCAGGCGTGCACTGACCCAAGCTACCAAAGCCGCCGGAGAAAGGAGCCCCTCATGGGCAGTACCCAGTTTGTCCGGGACTGCCTGCAGGTATGGAGGGTTAAAATTCCAAGTGATCGGGGGAACCCCCGAGTATCCTCCGGAGTTTGCGGAGTAAAAAGCGGAGATGGGTTTTTCATTATAGGTTAAAATCTGTCCCTGCGTTGCGTTCACCGCTTGACGGACAGTAGCGTTTTCGCTTTTTACCCCATTGTAGGCTTGAGAAGCAACGGAACCCATCAGATCGAACCCCCGTTTGTTGTAGCTGCCTAGATGGGAGAAGGCGTAAGTCCGGGCAGCAATTGCTTGGGCTTCTAGAGCCGCGGACGGCCAGGAAGAAGGCATTTCAGAAGGGACGACCGCGTACAGATATTCTTCCATTGTCACGTGATTGACAATGGTCATTCCGGCCGGGAAAGGAAGGAGCTCTATTGCCCCGCGGTACGCCCGATTCTCCTGGCCGGCCCAGTAGTAACCCCGGCCGTATTCCATCTGGAAAAGCAGGGTAGTGGCACCTGGGTCGGTATAGGAGAGTAGAACCGGTTCCGTGGTGGCGAGGAGCATTTTATCCTTTTCATCATAGATTTGAATCTGACCTTTAGCGTTAAAGGTAAATCCCAAAATGGTCTGGGGAGCTCCAGTAAGGGCTTTTGGTAGAGAAGTTGTCGCTACGGTAAAATCCCCGCCGGTTTTCACCCACAGCGTATCCACCTGCTCGGCTAGGCCGACCCGGATGATGGTCATTCCTGTCGGATCGGCTAAGGGAACGACGCGGGGCGCTGCCGCGATCTGGCGGTTGGTGGCTGCTGCCGCTTTTTCTTCCACTTCCAGATGGGGACTAGCGGCTAGTAAGTTTTCTAAATCAGTTTGGACTTGCACATTACCCGGCGAAGCGCTGTCTAGTTGTTTTAAACGACTGTAGGCTGCTTTGACTTCACCCAACCCCAAATAGGCGCGGGCTAGGTCATAACGGGCAGTAAAGAGGTTAGGGTCCTGTGTTAGGGCTTTTGTTAAATTAGTCTTGGCTAAGGTGAAATCTTGCTCAGTTAAGTTAATCAACCCTAAAAAGTAGTAAGCTAAGGGATGAAAGGAAGAAAGCTCCACCACGCGCTCCAGATGATCTTTGGCTAGCGCAAAAGCTTCAAGGTCATAAGCAGCTAACCCTTTCCAGAATGATGCTTCCACCGATTCCTCCGGACTTTTAAGCGCCAATACCTGGTAATAATCACCGGCTAAATAAGTGGTTTCCAGCAAAGCATGGCGGTAAGTTGGATTGGAGGGTGAGGAAGCCACAAGGTGGGTTAGGTGTTCCAATGCTTCCGGAAACTGACCAGCCTCGCGGAGGAGATAGGTTAAATCAAAACGGATCTCATCGTTCGACGGATTGTCCCGTACGATGGTGGCCAGCAGATCGAGACTACCGTAGAAATCTCCTTGGTAGTAAAGGTCGATGGCGGTTTGATGTTGGTTTTCCGGAGCGGAAGTTTGGTCTCCCTTGGCCGTGACCAGTAAAGAGATGAGCGTGAGGAGTAATAGGACACCGACGAGGCGGCGGTAGGTAAAACGTGGCATCTTCTTTTTCCTTTCATTGACAAAAAATTATCAGGGCTGAAATTAGTTGCTTTGTTACAATTTGAGTCATGCTAATCTATATTTTATTCTATTTTATAAATAGCTTGACTGTCAATGGAAGGAAAGGCGTTTTTATCCAGTAATAAATGGAAACTATCGATTCGAAACTGACAATAACAAATAATCTATAAGGACGGGAGAGGAAGATGGGCAATCAACAGCGGAAGATGACACTTTTCGACTCATTTCGAGTTTTGAAAGGGAACACCAGGATCTCGGTTATTTTCCAACCTCTGTGGGGTATTCCCTATGCGTTGTTCAACTTCTATTTAGGCCTCTACATGAAGGCGCAGGGGATCACTGATCAACAGATTGGTGAACTAATTGCCATTGGGTTTATTTCCGGAACGATCTTTTCCTTATTTAGCGGAGTAATCACAGATTATCTGGGTAGAAAGAAAACAACACTGATTTTTGATCTGATCGCGTGGCCTTTAGCGCTATTGATCTACATCTTTGCCACCAATTATTGGCTTTTTGTGTTGGCTGCGGTCTGTAATAATGTGGCTCGGATCGTTAATGTTTCGTTCACACTGATGGTGGTTGAAGACGCTACGAATGAGGAAAGGAAGGCGGCCTTTACCCTATCAAACATCATCAATATTGCTTCCGGGGTTTTAGTGCCCCTCGCTGGGGTGCTGGTGGAAAAGGTGGGAGTGATCCCAGCAGAACGATCCTTACTGGCCTTGGCGGTTGTCAGCATGACTGTGATGGCGTTTTGGCGAAATCGTTATTATGTAGAAACTCGAATTGGCCGCGAAATTTTACGGGAGAACCAGCGCCAGAAAGTCATTGCCGGAACCCGCCTTAACCTTTTTGGGAATACCTTCGCCTATCTCAAGCGCAAACCTTCAGCCTTGGTGGCGATGGTAATCACCGTGCTGTTTAATGTCTATTTACCGATTGGGACCATCAGTAGCCTGTATTTTGCGCCTTATCTGACCGAAAAGTTAGGCCAGAGCAAAGCGCTGATTTCCTCTTTAGGCGTGGTGAACTCCCTTACCATGTTGTTGGTCTTAGTCTTACTCTTACCTCGGCTCCAATCCGGACTTTTCCCCTTACTGGTTGGGTTGGGGTTTCAACTATTGTCATTGGCTGTTTTGATCTTAATTCCGCCCGGGGATTTCTGGCCGTTAATAATCGTGATTATCTTATATGCCTTAGGGTTCGGCTTGTTTCGACCCTTGGTAGATGCGCTTTTTGCTGATATTACTGAAGGGAAGGAGCGGGCTGGGCTTTACGGCTTAAACAACACTTTAACTTCAATCTTGAGCGCGCTGGCCGGTTTCTATTCTGGCCGGTTGTATCAGGCAACTCCGGTTTCCATTTACCGTTTTTCCTTCGTTCTCCTGCTTCTTTGTATTATCGGACTTTTCACCTACGGCTCTTTGGAAAAAAAGCCGATTGTCCCACGGATTAATTTACCTTGGCGAAAAAGGATTCCTCTTTCCGGTCGCGAATTAGATTAAATGAACTTTTTCTTGGCTGGGGGAGCCTTAAGGGTTTAGGGGGGGATTGGAATGAGTATTTGGGTATGCATTTTTTGTGGTAAACAAGTACAATTTGATCCACCCAATTGTTATCTTTGTGATGAGGGTGCCGTTTGTGTTGAATGTCAGCAAAAACGCACTGAAGAAGAAAACGTAAGTGTCTTCCCATGACCTGCTTGGTGGCAGGTTTTATTCATTACGCAAAAGGCTTTTGCGTTGTCATATATAAAGATCACCTGGTAAGGGGAGATTATATAGTCGCTCACGTTGGCTACCGCCCGCGCACATGAAAGGATGAAAATCGAGCAGCGAGTGGAGTTTGCCGGATTGTTGGTAGGCGGCGTGATCAGCTGTGCATAGCGTCCTTGCTCTACTTGCTGCTGACGCCGCGAGTCAACTCAATGAAGAGTGCTTCCAACAATCCGGCAAGGATGCTCCCCGGCGCGCTGGGGTAATAGCGCCGGATCTTTAGATTGGAATACGCAGGCGAAATAATCTACAAAGGCGATCATACACCACAAGCGACGAGTGACGAGTATCGAGCGACGAGAGTACTTTCTAAAATAGATAAGGATGGAACTTCATGCTGGTTTTAAACAAGGTGACGAAAACTTATGATGGGGAAAAAAAGGCGGTCAACCAGTTGAGTTTAGAGGTTGCCCCGGGAGAAATTTTTGGCTTTATCGGTCCTAATGGTGCCGGTAAGACCACAACGATCAAGATGATCACCGGACTACTCCCTCCAACTGCGGGGCAGATTCTAATTAACGGCGTTGATTTGGCCACCTCACCGGTGGCCGCCAAAAGGAATTTTACCTATGTACCCGATCACCCGGAGATTTTTAGTGCGATCCGGGGGATCGATTATCTGCATTTCCTTGCCGATATGTATGACGTTTCTGCGCAAACGCGACGCGTCCGGATTGAGCAGTATACACAGCTTTTTGGAATCTATGATTTTCTGGGGGAAATCATCCAATCCTATTCCCACGGGATGAAGCAGAAACTAGTGATTTGCGGCGCTTTGTTACCGGAAGCCCCTTTGTTTATCTTGGATGAACCCTTGGTTGGCCTTGACCCCTTAGCGGCGAAGCATTTAAAGGAGATCATGGGAAAGCGCTGTGCCGCCGGTGGAACGGTTTTTTTCTCTTCCCATCTTTTGACGATCGTGGAGCAAATCTGTGACCGGATTGCGGTGATCAATCAAGGCGAATTGATCGCTTGCGACCGGCCGGAGCGGATTAAAAACGGCTCTAACCATAGCCTAGAGGAGATTTTCCTGGAGTTGACTAAGGATGCGTAAATTTTTTGTTCTGGTTAAGTTTGAATTGATGGATTTTTTTAGCAAATATCAGAGTGGAAGCGGATGGGGCACCGGCAGGCGCGGGAAGGGGCTGGTGATCCTAACTTTGCTTTTGCTAATGATCCCTTTCACACAAATGTCGATCGGGGTTTATCACCGTTTTTACGGGTTGGGGCGGCCGGAATTAGCGGTTGCTTTTATGATCTTGCTGACTTTTTTATTGACGACTTTGACTGCTATACCCTTGATTTACTCCTTATTTTTGTATCGGAATGATTTCCAGTATTTATCCGCCTTGCCGATCCCCGAATCCTATCTGGGAATGGCGAAATTGAGTATCGTCTGGCTTTATTTGGCCGGGATAAACTTGGTGCTTTGGCTTCCGGTCTCCATCTTGACGGGTTTAGACTTAGGGTGGATCGATCGTGGATTAATCACAGGCTTCCTGATTGGAATCCTGACCCCGTTTCCGCCGCTTATTTTTTCCACGTTGGCTGTTTTAGCCCTAACACTGGTGGGGGTTAAGGGGCGGCGCAAAAACCTGATTTCTACCTTCTTCGGTTTTGCCCTGCTCGGTTTGGTGCTTGGTACCCAACTTTTTCTTACCAGTGAAAGCGGCGTGGGCTTGATTGCGCTGACGGAGGGTTGGAGCAGGTATTACCCGCCGACGGCGTGGATGGTACGGCTAATCAGCGGTTCGCGCGCAAATATAATCCCCTTGATGGGGTTAACGGTGGGTTGCTATTGGGGCTTGCAGACGGGCGCCGGGCGGTTGTACCGGATTGCCTTACATCAAGCTGAAACAAACTCGGCACCCCGGAGTTTTTCCCTGTTTGAGCAGCCCAAAAGCAAATATCGGCAGTTGCTCCGGAGGAACCTGTTGATTATCGGTAAACAACCGGTATTTTTGATGAATACGCTACTCACGTTGGTGGTGCCCGGGCTTATTTTGCTGGCCGGTTTTCTGGCTGGGGATTTTACACCGGAAAATTTGGCGGAGGGGCAGAACCAGCTTACTCTGGTGTGGGTGGGACTGGCTTCAGCTCCGGCTTTATTGGTTAATTTGTCGGTGACGGCGATCACCCGGGAAGGGAAGGCCTTCTGGGAAACAAAGGTTTTACCGGTAACGACCTGGGATAACCTGCGCTCCCGGATCGGAACGACCATCTTGATTAATTTGACTGCGTCCATGGTAATGCTCATCTTGGCCCTCCTCTGTTTTCCCCTCACAATTAGCTCCGTCATTTCCGGGCTCTTTTTTGTCGTCATGTTGACGGTTTTTCTAGCCCATTCCGATCTGGTGCTCAATATTTATCGGCCCTTTCTGAACTGGAGTCATCCGGCGGCGGCGATTAAAAACAATCTCAATGTCATTCTTTCCTTAGCCTCCCGGCCTCTCCTAACGGTGATCCCCGTTTTGACCGTATTTTGCCTCCCGGGGGCCAGTCTAAGCGCCATCCTTTTTTATTCCGGTTTGCTCTTGTTCCTCCTGACGCTTTTGGTGCGTAAGTTTTTACAAACCGTCATGGTGGAAAAGTTTGATCAGATTGGCGGTTAAGGTATAATGAGGAAAGGGAAAATACAAACAAGAAGGAATATAAAAGCTTTTCGTTGTATAGAGCTTTGTGGGAAGGTGATGAAGATTGGCGGCTGCTGATCCGATTGGCTTGTTTGACTCGGGGGTAGGGGGACTCTCCATCATGAAAGAGATTCGACGGTTGTTACCGCATGAGGATCTGATCTATGTCGCCGACTCTAAATATTGCCCCTATGGGGAAAAGACTCCCCAGGCGATTCAGGAACGGGCCCGCAAAGTCACCGAATTTCTGCTGGCCAAGGGGGTAAAGCTGATTGTGGTGGCTTGTAACACCGCGTCGGTCGCCGCCCTTAAGTATTTACGGGCGGCCTTTACTTTGCCTTTTGTCGGGGTGGAACCGGCCGTGAAACAGGCGGCGTTATTTACGAAGAATAAGAAGATCGGGGTACTCGCAACCGGTCTGACCCTTTCCGGTGAAAAATTCACTTCCTTGGTTGAAAAGTTTGGTGGTGGCATTACGGTCGTTAACCAAGCCTGCCCGGGTCTGGTGGAGCAGGTAGAAGCAGGGCGGGTCAGTGGTCCGGAGACGGAGACCATGCTCCGCATGTACCTGAAACCGCTCCAGGACACCGGGGTTGATGTGGTGGTCTTAGGGTGTACCCATTATCCTTTCCTCCGGCCGTTGGTAGAAAAAATCGTTGAACCAGGGATCCAGGTCATCGATACCGGAATGCCGGTGGCGCGACAGACCAAGCGTGTCCTCACCCAAGCGGGGTTGTTGGCACCGGAAACGCGGATTGGTCAAGACTGGTTTTATACTTCCGGTAACCCTTCGTTAGTTGGCCCTGTCGTTGAGCGTTTGTGGGGAGCAAACGAAGTAGTAGTAGAACGAATTCCGCCTCCCTTTGCGACAGACTAAATATTTTCTTGCGATCCGGAGAAAGGAGTGGACAGATGCGTAGCGATATTGAAATTGCCCAACAAGCCCAGATGCGTCCCATGGCAGAGGTGGCAGTTGAACTAGGACTAACGGAAGGAGAATTTGAACTTTACGGCCGTTATAAAGCGAAAGTTGCCCTTACTGCTCTAGAAGAGCGCAAGGGGACGCCCGACGGAAAACTGATTTATGTTACAGCGATCACCCCGACGCCGGCCGGTGAAGGGAAAACCTGTACTGCGGTGGGATTAACGCAGGCGTTAGGGTGTTTAGGAAAAAAAGCAGCGGTAGCCCTGCGGGAACCGTCCTTGGGACCGACTTTCGGCGTTAAAGGAGGAGCGGCCGGGGGCGGTTATGCCCAAGTGCTACCCATGGATGAGATTAATCTCCACTTTACCGGCGATCTTCACGCGGTTACCGCCGCGCACAATCTGTTGGCGGCGGTGCTGGATAATCACATTTACCAGGGGAATACCTTGGGAATTGACCCCAAACGGGTGCTGTGGCGCCGGGTGATGGATATCTCCGATCGTCAGCTCCGCCATATTGTGGTGGGACTGGGGGCGAAGAGCGACGGGACAATACGGGAAAGTGGATTTGACATCACGGTGGCCTCGGAGATTATGGCCATCCTTTGCCTGGCGACTGACGCTGTCGATCTGAAGCAGCGGCTAGGATCGATTTTGGTGGCCTATAACTTTCAAGGTCAACCGGTTTTCGCCCGCGATTTAGGGGTGGTCGGCGCCATGGCCGTTCTGCTCAAGGAAGCGCTGAAACCCAATTTAGTCCAGACTTTAGAGGGTCAACCGGCGTTTATTCACGGGGGACCTTTTGCTAATATTGCCCATGGCAATAATAGTATTTTGGCGACGAAATTAGCGCTGAAACTGGCTGATTATGTTGTGACCGAGGGTGGCTTCGCTTCTGATCTAGGGGCGGAGAAATTCTTTGATCTGGTGGCACCCCAGTTCGGACTGGTGCCGGATGTGGTGGTTCTGGTTGCTTCAGTCCGAGCACTGAAAAGTCATGGGGGTGTTCCCCTGGTTGAAATGGCAACGCCGGATCCGGCGGCGGTTGATCGCGGCCTGAGTAATCTAAAAAAACACTTATCCAATCTGAGGGAGGTCTTTCGTCTCCCGGTGGTGGTGGCTTTAAACAAATTCCCAACCGATGCTCCGGAAGAAGTGGCTGTTGTTCTGGATTTCTGCCGAGGAGAGCAAGTTCCGGCGGAAATTTCGGAAGTGGTAGCCCAGGGCGGCGTCGGCGGGACAAAACTTGCTCAAGAGGTTCTTACCACGATTGACACGGCGGAAAACCACTTTACGCCCTTGTATAGCAGTGCAACTCCGCTCGAAGCGAAGATTGCTTTGCTGGCGACTAAGATTTATGGCGCCAGCGAAGTTACATATACCAAGGAAGGGCAGCGCGCCCTAGAAGAAATTAAAAACCTCGGTTTTGACCACCTGCCGGTCTGTGTGGCTAAAACCCAGATGTCACTATCGGACAATCCGAAACTCAAAGGGGCGCCTCAGGGGTGGAGTTTAACGGTGCGTGATCTTAAACTAGCAGCCGGAGCCGGTTTTGTCGTTGTTTTTGCCGGTAATATTCTGACTATGCCCGGTTTACCGAAGACTCCAGCGGCCCAGCAGGTTGATCTATTACCGGATGGGAGCATTGTGGGCTTATTTTAGTAATTGGCAAGGAGGCGAGGATTTGAGTGCGAAACTGCTTGATGGAAAGGCCCTAGCGAGTAGGGTTAAAGAAACGGTCCGCTGCGACGCGGAGCGACTGACGGCGTCCGGTGTGGTACCAGGGTTGGCGGTCGTCTTAGTCGGGGACGACCCGGCGTCCCGGATTTACGTGCGGAATAAGGAAAAAAATTGCCAAGAACTGGGGATTCGATCTGAAGTTTATCGTTTACCGGCAACCACTACGCAAGCGGAACTTAATGCTTTGATTCAAAAACTTAATGCTGATGCAAAGATCAACGGGATTTTAGTGCAATTGCCCCTCCCAGCACCCTTGAAGGAAGAGGAAGTAACGTACCTCATAAAACCGGAGAAAGATGTGGATGGTTTTCACCCCTTTAATTTAGGCCGTTTGTTACGGGGAGAAGATGGGATCTGCCCTTGTACCCCGGCGGGCATTATGGCCTTAATCAAGGAGAGTGGGATTGAAGTTTGTGGCCGAGAGTGTGTGGTGGTTGGTCGTAGTAACATTGTGGGTAAACCTGTGGCGCAGCTTTTGTTACAGGAACATGGCACCGTGACGATTTGTCATTCGCGAACCCGGGATCTGCCAACGATGATCCGTCGCGCCGATCTTTTGGTGGTAGCGGTGGGAAAGGCTGGATTAGTTGAGGGGACGATGGTAAAACCCGGAGCGGTAGTGATTGATGTGGGGATGAATCGCTTGCCTTCCGGAAAGGTCGTCGGCGATGTCGACTTTTCGTCGGTTTCAAAAGTGGCGGGGGCAATTACACCCGTACCCGGCGGCGTAGGACCGATGACCATCGCGATGCTGATGAAGAATACGGTAAGGGCAGCATTATTACAAAATCAAGATAAATTGGGTAAAAACTAGACTTTTCCTCAATAATAAAGTATATTACTTATGGTATTCTTTTCTGCTGCCACTTATGTTTAGCGCAATTAATTGAAGCTTTTTCCGGAATGAGGATTATCCCGGAGTTTACGGGAAAAATAAGCCTGCCGGATGATTGTTAAACTAGTGACCATGAGAATCATCATGAGCATCATGGTGAATTTATACATAAGAATGGAGGAGTAGCATGTCTAAGAATGTCTATTTTTTTGGGAAAGGTAAAGCCGATGGTACGGCGGAGATGAGAAATTTACTCGGGGGTAAAGGAGCAAACTTGGCTGAGATGACCAATTTGGGAATTCCTGTACCCGCCGGTTTTACCATTACCACTGAGGTGTGTACGAGCTATTTCGAGAATAATCAGCAGTGGCCTACGGGGTTGGAAGCCGAGATCAAGACTAACTTGGAAAAAGTCGAAGCGGCCATGGGTAAAGTCTTTGGGGATACGAACAATCCTTTGCTGTTGTCGGTCCGTTCCGGCGCACGCGCCTCGATGCCGGGGATGATGGATACCATTTTGAATTTGGGTTTAAACGACGATACCGTACAGGGGTTAATTAAAAGCTCCGGAAACGAACGATTTGCCTGGGATAGTTACCGACGCTTTATTCAGATGTACAGTAATGTGGTACTCGGGTTGGAGCACAGCAATTTCGAAGCCATCTTAGAGCAGAAGAAAGCGGAAAAAGGTGTTAAACTTGATTATGAGTTGGCGGCCGAAGATCTGAAAGACCTGGTTGCGAAGTTTAAAGCTTGGATCAAAACGAATTCGTCCACTGAGTTTCCCAGTGATCCCTGGACGCAATTGCGTGGCGCGATTAATGCGGTCTTTTCTTCATGGATGAACCCACGCGCCATTACCTACCGGAAACTGAATAAGATCCCAGCCGAATGGGGTACGGCCGTTAATGTCCAAGCCATGGTCTTTGGGAATATGGGAGACAATTCTGCAACCGGCGTGGCCTTTACACGGGACCCGTCTACAGGCGAGAATATATTTTACGGTGAATTTCTCATTAATGCCCAGGGCGAAGATGTGGTTGCCGGGATCAGAACGCCCGAGGAGATCAGCTTAGAGGCCTCCAAAAACTGGGCGAAAAATAACGGTATCTCCGAAGAGGATCGTAAAACCAAGTATCCTTCCTTAGAAGAATATATGCCTGAGTGTTACCAACAGCTGTTGCAACTACGGAAGACTTTGGAAGAACACTACAAAGACATGCAGGATATTGAATTTACAATTCAAGACCGGAAATTATATATGCTGCAAACAAGAAGCGGCAAACGGACCGGACCGGCCGCGCTGAAAATTGCGGTGGATCTGGTGGCCGAAGGCTTAATCGACAAAAAAACCGCGCTGCTCCGCATTGAACCGGAACAATTGGATCAACTCCTGCATCCGATGATTGACCCGAAAGCCAACGTTAATAAGATCGCGAAAGGTTTACCGGCCAGCCCCGGCGCTGCCGTCGGCCAGGTGGTATTTACTGCTGAGGACGCCGAAGAATGGAATAACAAAGGCCATAAAGTGATTTTAGTCCGGACGGAAACCTCGCCGGAAGACATCAGTGGGATGCATGTGGCGCAGGGAATTTTAACGGCCCGCGGGGGCATGACCTCCCATGCGGCGGTGGTCGCTCGGGGTATGGGTAAATGTTGTGTCGCTGGGTGCAGCGATGCCTTGGTTGATGAGGGTAAGAAAATCGTCACCATCAATGGTAATGTGTTAAAGGAAGGAGACTGGATGACCCTCAATGGTTCCACCGGAGATATTATCCTTGGGCAAGCGCCCTTGGTTGAGCCGGAGGTTTCCGGGAATTTCGAGACGTTGATGTCCTGGGCGGATGAAGTCCGGGCTTTAAGAGTCAGAACGAACGCCGATAGTCCCCATGATGCTAAAGTAGCCCGTGGTTTCGGCGCTGAAGGGATTGGACTCTGCCGGACTGAGCATATGTTCTTCGGTCCCGAGCACGAACGGATTTTGGCGGTACGTGAGATGATCCTTGCTGACGATGTGGAAGCGCGGAAGAAAGCGCTGAGCAAGATCCTACCGTACCAAAAGGCAGATTTTATGGCCATTTTTGAAGAGATGAAGGATCTCCCGGTAACCATTCGTCTGCTTGATCCGCCTTTACATGAGTTTTTACCCCACGACCGGAAAGGTCAAGAAGAAATGGCCGCTGAGATGGGGATCCCGGTCGAGAAGGTTATTGATAAAGTTAATTCGATGAGCGAGTTCAACCCGATGTTAGGCTTCCGTGGCTGCCGCCTTGGCGTGGTCTTCCCGGAAATCTTTGAAACTCAAGTACAGGCGATTTTTGAAGCTGCTTGTGAACTTAGCAAGAAGGGTCAGAAGGTAGTACCGGAAGTGATGATCCCGTTAGTCGGAACCACCGGCGAGCTGAAGCTGATCAAGGATTACAGTGTGAAAGTTGCCGAAGCGGTGATGGCGAAGGCCGGAGTTAAAATTGAATATCTGATCGGTACAATGATTGAGCTGCCACGGGCGGCCCTGATTGCAGATCAGATCGCCAAAGATGCCGAGTTCTTCTCCTTCGGAACTAATGATATGACCCAGATGGCCTTTGGCTACAGTCGGGATGATGCCGGGCGGTTTTTACCGCTCTATGTCGATAAAAAGATTCTTGAGGACGACGTCTTCCAAAGATTAGACCAGGAAGGGGTCGGCCAGTTACTGGAGATTGGTCTCCAAAAAGGGCGTTCGCAGCGACCTGGCATAAAAGTTGGAATCTGCGGCGAGCACGGTGGCGATCCCAGTTCTGTTGAATTCTGCCACAAGATCGGGATGGATTATGTGTCCTGTTCACCCTTTAGGGTGCCCATTGCCCGGTTGGCAGCGGCCCAAGCGGAGATTAAAAACCCGCGCCAGAAATAACGGGATCGAAAGCACATTTCAGGATGGAAAAAGGCTAAGGCACGAAGCTTAGCCTTTTTTCTTTGGGGAGTGAGCAGCTGGCGAAAAGGGGAAAATACCTTAAATGACAGAAGGCAGCAGGAAATAGTCGAACAAGGCCGAAGAGTAGAGGAGTTAAAATGTTCTTAAGCCAATCGGGAACAGTGTTACAGGTGACGTGTGATCTCCCTGCCTACCAGGAAATGACCGTGCTGATCGCTGGGGATAAGGCGAAGGCCATCGCTTACCCGGAACTAACAGGCCCGGTTCGGTCCGGCGACGGGGTCTGGTTAAATACGACGGCGGTCACGTTAAACCTGGGCACGGGAGGATACCATTTTGTCCATGGGATTGTCGGCCGGGAGGGTAGGAAAGTTCCTCTGCAGGGACATATAATGAAGCTACGCTATACCCCTTGGCAACTTCCGGTACGCACGGCGGAGGAAGAGGGTTCCCCCGACCGGGAAAGGATTGAAAAATTCACTTCACTGGCGGGAACACCGGTGATTGTCGGCACCCTCCATAGTATGATCGTCCCGGCGGTACTGGCTTTTCACGCCAGCCACCCCGGACAACGAGTCACCTATATTATGACGGACGGCGCGGCTTTACCCCTTAGTTTCAGTAATCTGGTGCGCCAGTTAAAAGACCAGGGCTTAATCGGTCGAACGATTACGATCGGGCATGCTTTTGGTGGCGATCTGGAGACGGTCAATGTTTACTCTGCTTTGGTAGCGGCGAAAACAGTAGCAGCAGCTGATTTGATTATGATCACCATGGGACCGGGGATTGTCGGGACTGGGACGAAGTATGGCTTTTCCGGGATTGAACAAGCCTATATCCTGGAAGCCGTGGAAAAACTGGGCGGCTATCCGATCGCCATCCCCCGCATCAGTTTTGCCGATCCCCGGCCCCGGCACTTCGGCCTTAGTCACCACAGTCGGACAATCTTGGGGGAATTGACCTACGCCACTGCTTATCTAGGGTTACCTTCGTGGGACGACGAAAGGGAGCAGGTTTTGCACCGTCAATTCAAGGAGAGCGGTTCAAATCGGCATCACCTTTACCGGGTGGAGATTCCGGCGGTGGAAGAATTAATGATTACTCATCATTTGCCGGTAACAACCATGGGCCGGTCCTTTCAGGAAGACCCGGCTTTCTTTGAGACGGCTGCCGCCGCCGGTGTTTTAGCAGCGGTCTATGCGCGGAAAGAAGAGAACACTTTAACGACTTGGCCGGGAAGCGATTAAATTGAGCGGAAATGGGTGAGGGTATGAACTTAATCGAAAAAAGACGCGCTGAGGAGCTGGTCTATGATGGCACGCTCCTTAAAATTTGGCGCACCCAGGTTGAGCTTGCTGATGGGCAGCAAGCGGTCCGTGAATGGATCAAACATCCGGGTGCCGCAGCTGTTATTCCGGTCTTTCCGAATGGAGATACCCTTTTGGTTCGACAGTTTCGGTATCCGGTTGGCCGCGAGACGTTGGAGATTGCCGCTGGAAAAATTGACCCCGGTGAAACCCCGTTGGAATGTGCCGTCCGAGAACTCAGTGAGGAGACGGGTTTAGTGGAAGGTGAGTTCATCCAGGTTGGAACGGTGATTACGACACCGGGATTTACGAATGAAGAAATTCATTTATATGTTTGCCAGCATCCGTCACGAGGTCCGGTTCATCCCGACGACGGCGAGTTGATCGGTTGCATCAGGGTTCCTTTAACGGAAGTCTTTCAGCAGATTGCGGACGGACGGATTAAGGATGGTAAAACCGTGATGGCCTTTTTGTTGGCCCAGGCGAAGGGAGTAATTTAAACAAGCAGTAATACCAGCTCCCCTTGGCACATAATATTTAGTTACAGGGACAAGGGGAGGTGGTTCCATTGTTTCTAGGGCAGTGGCGGAAGGTGATCGCCTTATATATTGAAGAACGGCTTTTTCTCTTTATCTTAGTGGGTTTGTTGTTCACTATGGGTATTGTCTTTGGCACCCTTTCCGCGCAAAATCTAGAGCAGGAACAGAAGAATGAGCTATCCCAATATATTCAGTTTTTTTTTCAAGGGATGAAGCAGGAGACTACACCGGTGACCGATACCGGGTTGGCGAGGACAGCCATCTTTAATCATCTGAAGACCATATTTTTCTTTGTAATTCTGGGGATTAGTGTCATTGGTGTTCCCTTAATTCTATTTTTGCTGTTTGCGAAGGGATATATCCTCGGCTTTACGATCGGTTTTATCCTGCAACAACTGATGGGGAAAGGGTTTCTCTTTACTGTTACTTCAGTGTTTCCCCATTATGTTTTGATTATCCCGGCCTTGATGATTGCGGGGGTCGCCAACATCGATCTAGCTGGCTCGTTACTGAAGAGTAGGTTCGGCAAGGCACTGCGTCCGGTATCCGCCGATTTACTGCAAGGACTAGGCCTTAACGGACTGGCGGTTTTAATCCTAATCGTTTCCGGTTTGATTGAAGGTTTTGTCTCTCCGCTTTTTATTTACTGGGTGGCAAAATTGTTTTAAGCATTGGCTGTTTATTTTGGAAATCTTTCTCGTAAATAGAAAAAAGGATTTACAACTGAGATGTCGAAAAATAAAAGAAAGACAAGAAAAGCAACGATATAGCTAACGGGTAAGGGGTTGACCAATTTGCAGGACTACTTAGAAGAATTCAACAACTACATTGCGGTGGAACGAGGATTAGCTCCTAACACCCTGGAATCTTACGGCCGAGATTTGCGACAGTATCTTGATTACTTGACGGAAAAAAAGGGAGTTAACATTACGGAAACAACCCAAGCCACCATCGGTGGATATTTGCTACACTTACAAGCAAAAGGGCGGGCTGCTTCAACTATTTCTCGTTCCCTAGCGGCGATCAAGGCTTTCTACCATTTCCTTGTCCGTGAGCAGATTATCCAGAGAGATCCAACCATGAATTTGGAAGCGCCGAAACAAGAGAAAAAATTACCACGGGTGCTCTCTGTGGAAAAAGTGGTTAAACTCTTGGAGCAACCGGATTTAAAGACTCCGGCAGGGATTAGGGATCGTACCATGCTGGAGGTTTTATATGCTACTGGTTTACGGGTGACTGAATTAGTAACGCTTAAAATTAATAATGTTAATTTGACAGAAGGCTACCTAAAGTGTCTCGGCAAAGGGTCGAAAGAACGGATTGTGCCCTTAGGGACGGTGGCGGTGAAGTATCTTCAGTATTATTTAGATCATGCTCGGAAGTTTTTAGCTTCCGATCCTGCGGAAGATACGCTGTTCCTGAACCATCACGGCCATGGTTTAACGCGCCAAGGATTTTGGAAGATTATTAAAAAATATGCCGAAATGATTGATGCGGTTGATTTGATAACACCCCATACCCTTCGCCATTCCTTTGCGACCCACTTATTAGAAAACGGGGCTGATTTACGAGCGGTGCAAGAGATGTTGGGACATGCCGATATTTCCACCACCCAAATCTATACCCATTTAACGAAGAACCGACTAAAGAATGTGTATGACAAAACGCATCCCCGTGCTTAAAGCCTAAACCAGGAAAGGAAAAAAAGCGAAACACACTTTTAAGGTGTGTTTCTTTTTTTGGTAGTCATTCACCCTGGCTACCGCTAGGACACCTGAAAGGATGAAAATTGAAGCCAGTAATCTCACTTTTCGCAAAC
>ENA-UOOR01000953-UOOR01000953.1-fermentation-metagenome-genome-assembly--contig:-NODE-953-length-36860-cov-3.293140_pt1 | contig 36860 bp, 40 predicted proteins | sample MGYA00245780_ERZ724029 | MGnify/ENA primary metagenome ERZ724029 (study PRJEB28704, sample SAMN03018315) | fermentation metagenome | biome: anthropogenic terrestrial biome; feature: soil; material... | reverse complement strand
GTTCTCAATTACGAAACACGACAGTTATGAGACAAAGTTTAACAAACTGGTACAGATTATATATCAGGAATTGTATGGTTATAGTATCCTCGATGAACTTATATTTGATACAACCTTAAACGAGGTTTCTTGCAATAGATACGATTACATCACAATACAGTACAAGGGTGTAAAGCGACATATTCCTAATCCAAAGTTTAAGTTTAAAAGTAATACCATATACGAAAAAATAATACGTGACCGAATGCTTGCCAATGCCCAAAAAGAGATAAACCGAGGTAATTCAATGAACAACTGTATCTTATTGAATGGGTACAGGGTTACAGCCACTCAGCCACCATTAAGCAGATATTTTACCGTTACGGTCAGATTGCACACTTATAAGACTGCAGTAGAAGAAGATCAGTACGATGAACTCATGCCCGCAACAATTCATGAGGCAATCGTGCTGCTAGCAACAAAAGGGCGTAGAAACGTTGGAATAATAGGGGAAATGGGAAGTGGAAAAACAACTGCAGCTGACGAAATTATTATAAAAAACATTGATGATAATGTTGCTATAGGTCTAGCTGAAAGCACACACGAACTTAATTTATCCAAGAAATACCCAAACAAAAATGTTATCGAATTCCAGTATGAAGGTCTCTACGAACCATATGAAATAACTGCAATGATGTTGCGTTTTAATCGTGACATTATTACATACGGAGAGATTAGAACACATTTTGAGTGCTTTGAAGCAGTAAAAGCTATGTTACGGCAGGCAAGGGGGAGTTTGTTCACTTTCCACTCATCTACTCCGGAGAGAACAATACATGATATGAGACAGCTTCTGATGCAAACCGGATACTACACTGACTACCGTGAGGCTCAGTTTGATGTTGCAGATGCTGTTGATCTATTAATTCAGCTACGTTTGGATCGAGATACCGGAAAAAGATATGTTTACAAAGTGGCCGAAGTTATCGCCTCGGTAAAGGATATGAGTTTTGAAGTAAAAGAGCTTTTTAAATACGACAAGGAACAAAACCGCTATATTGTAAACTCAGCCGGAATTTCAGATGCAATGATTACTTCTTGCCTTGAATATGAAATGAATCAAAAAGACATAGAAAGAGTTAATTGGTTAATAAAAGAAACAGGAAAGGAACCTGTATCATGCACTTAATAGAGGAAATTATAACAACATTAAGTAATTTGACAACGATATATTATATTATATTTTCCCTTGTACTTGTAGGGCTTATTGTTTTGTTTGCCGGTATTAACATGACCAGTTATAAAGGTTTCTTAAATACGCAATTAAAAGTGACGAAAAAGCGAAATACCGAGAAACTATCCCGTATATTTGGCAAGGTCACAAATTTACCAATAATCTCGACCATAAAAAACAGTATAAAAAAAGCTATCTCCTATAGTATTATGGAGGACTATCAACTAAATATTCGTGCTGATATCATGACGATTATTCTTATAATTGTATCCGTGCTTATGCTAGTTTTTTTGTGGGGAATTGGTCAACTTTGGTATACAAAGGTCTTAATTGTTGCGCTATCCTTATTCTTTCCATATTATGTTCTTACTTTTGTTTTGGATATTATCAAATGGAGTATTCAAAAACAGATTCCAGTCCTCATTGACGAATTCACAAGCGCATTTGTTTCTACACCAAGAGTTAAGGATGCTTTGCTTGAAACTTCAAAAAGAATAGATAAGAAATTCGGAAATATACTTGCCAATATAGCAGATTCCCCCTATGTAGAAAATGGGCTTATCCTTCTGAAAGATAGGCTAGATGATACTTGGCTCAACATATTTGTTACAATAATAATAAACCATAGAACCTCTGGAGGAGATCTCGTAAAGCAATTATATAAACTAAAATCAACCGTTGCCAGATACAATAAAATACAAAAAAAGAAAGATAAAAGACTGGTTGGTTACGAGATATTTGCAGTAATTGCTGCAGTTTTTAGCGTACCATTGGTTTTCTACGTAAATACTGCAATGCTTGGCTTAGACGTTATTTTGGTAGACGCCCAATCTAATCTAATGATTAGCAATATCATTTTGTCCTCGATTTTTGCACTTGTTATTATGCGTATGCTAAGGAGGATGTGAGCTAATGAATAATGTTATTTTATCAATAATTATATCAGGATTTTTCTTAATTGTATTTGGGCTTACTTTAAAAAAGTATCCTAAGGCTGGTTGGTATTTAAAGTTAAAAAACAAAGATTTCATATCAACTTTGTTTGAAAGCAAATTTATTGGAAAAATATTAGACTTCTTTACAAAAAACAAAAACGGATTTTTAAACAGAGCATCAAAATGGGTTATTGACTATACAGAAACAGATATAACGCTAACTAAGCTTTACTTTTATAAGATAATTAGCGTAATATTAGTGTTCTTATGCTTAATGTCAATCAAGCAAACAAATTTATCTGTCATGAAAGAAAGTATTATAGCTAAACCGGCTCAGAGATTTGCGTTGGATCTATCTGTTGACACAACAGATTTTCAGTACAATATGAATTTGTATGCTGCAGTAGTAAAAAAAATCGGTAACGATACATTGAAGAAACTTAATAATACTGAAAAAGCTATTGCTATTAGGGAAATCCTTCCAGAGCTACTGAACACAAGCAATAAAACAGTTATAAACATGAGGACAGACATTCTCGTTGATACGATTAACCGTGTAAATAGTATACGGCTCATGGATTGGAAAGCAATATTAATCCTCATATTATCGTTATGGCTTCCAGAGCTACTAATGTTCGCTAAGAGAGTGTTTTTGACAAGTGCATACCGCAAAGAAATTATTCGCCTTGAAAACGTTTTTGAGCTTCTTGGAGAAATACCCGAAATTAGAACATCACAGATTCTTGAGGAAATGAGGAATAGTTCAAAACTGTATAAAAAACAGCTTAACCGTTGTCTTGAAGAATATAATCAGGACAAAAAATTAGCACTGGACACGTTAAAAGCTTCAATAAAAAATAAACGTTTCTCTTCCTTAGTTGACTCAATGCGTATATTTTCCTTTATTGATCGCCAGACTGGTGTGAGTATTCTTTCAAAAAACAAGTTGGACAAAGAAGAAGATTCTTTACTTCTATCGGAGGAAGATGTTGAAGCATCGGATATTATTGCATTAATAAGTATAGCACCGATAATTTATAGGATTATGGCTCTGCTACTAAAGCCAATGGTTGAATTGTCTACTGAGGCATTTAAAATCTTGGGTTAAGTAAATAAAGCGAAGAAGGTTATTGCAAAGGAGATGATGTGTGGCGCAAACGAAGTAATTTATATCCAGCATTCTTACAAAAGAAAACAGAACACAAAACTATAAGATATTGAAAGGAGAAGATGTATATGAAAAACGTAGTCGCTGCAATAATTGGTATTGCTCTTGTTATAATTTTGATTGTTACAATAATAGTACCGATTGGCAAAAATGCACGAGATACCGGGGATACCGCAATTACTGAATATGAAACAATAGAATCTGCCGTTGCTTCTGATCTCAATTAAGTTAAGGACAGCAGAGCAGACATTGTTTAGAAACCGGAGGTGTGCGTATGAAATCGGTAATCGCCACAATCACCTTAATTGCTATTACGATAGTTTTAATTATAGTGGCAATACTCCCTTTAGCAAGAAGCATTAAAGGTACCGGAGAAACTGCATACTCTATAGTTCAAGACATGAATAATAATTTAGCAGAACCTTCCGAAGAGCCTTAACTCAAGTGCCATAAATCATAATAGAAATACATAAGCACAGGGTTGTCGGCGTAAAATCCGGCAATCCTGTCGAACATGGCACCGATAAAAAAAGTAATATGTGAGGTCCTTATGAGTAAGATAATTTCCTATTTAGTTATTGTACCGCTTATGTTTATTTTGCTGATAAAAAGCGTAACTGTTTTTGAATTTACGATAAAGCAACGGTACATAAAAGATTGCATAGATAACACTTGTGACAAAGTAAAAATTACTGGAGTTTTGACAAATTCAGACTTAGTAGAATTATCAAACAAGTTAAATAAATTTTCAAGCTTTGATTCGGGTAGTATTGTCCTGCATAAAAGCAGCTATGTAAACGGTCTATTGAGCCAGCCAACACCATACACGATCGATGAACAGCTAAATCGTGGAGACTCATTTTGCATCTTTGTAAAATCATTTTCTGTATCAAATTATAGCAGGGTAGAAAATGGAGGAGTAAGTTTAGATGATTCTAAAAACCTATACTATACCGCAAAAACTCAGTGCAGAATTGAATAATGAAAGGGGTTCAGCTTCCATAATAGTCCTTGGCATTATATCTTTTATGGTACTTATTACTATATTTCTAGGTATTGTTGACTATTCTCTTTACAGCGAAAAAAGGGACATTATAAGAAAAAGCATAGACAATTCTGTTACCGCAGCAATACAAGAAATAGACACAAACACAAGCAAGGAAGGATTATCAAAAGCCTATGATGCCAATACGGGGGAAATACAATTTAAAAGTATTTATCTCAATGAAACACGAGCCAATAATGCCTTTTACAGTACATTTAAGGCAAACACTAATATAGAACGCTCTACAATCGAAAACAATGCATTAATAGTAATTATTAACCCACAACAAACAAATTTACAATACATAATGCAAAGCAGCAATGGTAAAGTTACAGGAACCGTATCTTCTCCGGAGCAGATTGAAACCGTTGTAAACAATAAGCTAAATCTTGATTCTGCTGCAATAGAAAATAGTGACAAACACATAATATATGTCAATGGAAATGTTAAAACAGTTGAATTTAAAGAACGCCCGTATTATTTAGTCATTGTACGAAATTTACCGGTCAAAGGATTATTCAGAAATAAGAACACAACCTTTATTGCTTTCAAAGGTGCAAATGTTGAAAGAAAATCTGAGAATTAGCCAAGAAAGTGGGTGTTTGTTATTGACAACATTTTCCGAAAGAATCAAATACCTTCGTGAAAAGAATGACCTATCATTACGGGAACTATCTGTCTATATAGGAATATCTCATTCTATGATATCAAGATATGAAGCGGGATTACATATACCATCACTAAACGCATTGCGTGCGTATGCAAAATTTTTTCACGTTTCATATGATTTTTTGTGTGATGATAATATTAAAAAAAACGCATAGAGGGGGCGAAAATTTGAGCCAGCAAATCAGGCTGCAGCTTGAACAAATTTTGTATCAAAAACACATTGAAGACTTCATCGAAATATATAAACACGGAGAGCGTGTCTGTACATATAGTACTCTTTTAGCGAATTTACTGAAAACAGATGCTGAAGTAATAGCCAGGTTAAAAATTGCTTCAAAAGAACACGATGTTGGAAAAATACTATGTCCACCGGAAATATTAAATAAACCTGGGGGGTTGACACAAAAGGAACGAAAAATAATACAATGTCATTCGCAAAATTCAGTAGTAGTATATGCTGAACGCAATTCTGCATCAAAAGATATTGACATTGATATTGTCCGGGCCATAAAACACCACCACGAAAACTTTGATGGCACCGGTTACCCTTGCGGTCTCAAGGGCGCTGCTATCCCTTTTATATCTCGTGTTATAAGACTTACAGATACTTTTGATGCTTTGACACAAAAAAGATGTTACAAAAAAGCTGTATCATGTGACGAAGCTCGCTCAATAATACTTGATACGCAAATTATGTATGATCCAAATATTCTAGTAATGTTCATAAAACATTTCCATAAATTTGAGAAGCTTTATTATGATAATTTAGCAAACCAATGTGGTTGAAATAAACAGAAACTTGTAATATAATATATTCATAATAATTTTTCAGGCCGCTAAGAAACAACGTCACATGACGAAGTTATCAATGGTGGCACCAAATTCAAATTTATTTAAAAATCGATCCGCATACTTTTATAGGTGCGGATTTTATATTTATAGAACAAAAAACAATGTAGCATGAGGATTTCTCATGCTATTTTATTATAAAAAACACGGCGAAAAAAGCATTTGGGGTATATAGCAAGACCTGCTGCCCTTATATGCAATGTAGAAAGGATGGTTAAAAATAATGAATATTGAATTGACTGAAAAAGAAATTGGATTTTTAAAGCAATATGCAAATGTGTTCAGGCAAGAAAGGGATTTTGATTGTACCGCTGACCCAATAGTGATGGTTGAAGATATTGAAGAGCTACGAAGCGGTAACGGTATCAGCCTTGAAGAATTAGATTATGGTAACGACATTACATCCGTATTTTGTAAATGGATTGAAAGCCAATAGTTCACATTATAAAACTATTGTGATAAAATAAGTACGAGGAGACTAGTCAAATTAATTTTGACTGGTTTTTTCGCTTGTATTTGCAGGAAATCTGGTTTATAATTTATATATATTATTTATTTCAGGTCATATAGGAATTACGTTGCATGACGAAATTACCCATGATGACAAAAAGCTAATTTTTTTAAAAAAGACGACAATAGTATATTTACTATTGTTTTTTTATGCCGAGAAATCGGGGAAAGGGAGAGAGTATGGAAAATAGCAACATAAAGGAACAGTTTAATGTATTAATCTCAAACCTAAGAGAACTAAAAGAAATAGATGTGTCTGAAGATTGCATTGCATATGTTGAAGACATAATTAACACATGTGCATCTTATATCAACAGAGTTACACAGATGGAATCGGCGATATCCACAGCAAGATTTATTATGGAAGCTGAAGACTACCGTACTTATATAAGCAATCTGGACAGGTCAAGAAAAATTGAGCACGATGGGCTTATGGCAAATCTCGCAATTTTAAATCGTTATTGCCGCCTTGCTAACATACCTGCTATTTATAATAAAGACTTAAATAACAGATACGAGGCAGCGGAATTTGCCATGACTGTTGTTAAAGCGTTTTTTGACGACAGAAAGCTCTAGAAATTACATTTTGCTGAAAGGATCGTATATTTGTATATACGGTCCTTTTGTCTTACTTTGCAGCTTAAAGTATAGTCTATCAGTAAAGGGTGTTAATAATAAGACAAATATATATCAATTCGGTGATGAAATATTGAATTATTTATGTTATAATCGTAACAAGAAGAAAGCGAGGTAGAAAAATGAAAAACAAAATTTATTTTGTATTAATAGCAATAGCAATAATATCTTTATTGACAGCTCCTTGTTTCGCTGCTAATGAATTCCCGGACATGAAAGACCATTGGGCGGCATCCAGCGTTAAGGCGTTAACAGAAAAAAATATTGTTGCCGGATGGGATGGTCTATTTCATCCGAATGCTCAGGTAAAAGCAAACGAGTATATTAAGATGGTTGTTACAGCTCTCGGCTATACAGATATACAAAACTACCCCGGGGATTGGGCGAGAAATTACATTGATAAGGCAGCTGAATTGGGCTTGATTTTGCCTGCAGAAATAGCAGACTATAACGAGCCGATTAACAGGGGAATGATGGCTAAAATTGCAATGAGGGCGTTAGAAGATGAAGCGGTACCCGATTACATTATGGCTTATAAGGGGCTTGTTTCAGATTACAACGATCTGGATGCAAACATACGCTTAGATGCTTTAAAGTGTATCGAAAAAGGCATTATTAAGGGTATGCCGGACGGCTCATTCAGACCGGATTATCTTTCAACGAGGGCAGAGGCAGCAACGGTAATACACCGTATGATTTCACAGGAAGAAAGAGAAAAAGCAAAGCCTATCTTTGCATCACCGGATCCGGAGTTTGAGGTTTTTATGGCAAGTGATGAAGCTAAGGAATATTGCTCGGTTGAATTAATTGATCAAGTTGTAGACGGAAAAATTATTTTCGGAGGGAGATATCAGCAATATACCGGAGAACGTTTATTACCTGTTTTTCATAATGCCGAATCTAACAAAGAAATATACGAGACATTACGAAATCTTGTAATGTATGCTAAAGAGTATAACCACTTTGTGAGGGTGTTTTTATCAAGTAACAGCAGCAGTGTTTTTATAGGTTATTATGAAAATAATAGATACCCAAATGGTCCGAATTGGTCTACTACTTATAATTTTATGTTTTGGATGAATGTTATCCCCACTAAATACGTAGATGAACAAGAACAGTACACCTATTATTTGTGGAAAACCGGGAATTTTGTTATGGACACAACAGAAAATTGGGAGGATGTTAATTACAGGGAGCCTGAAATTACTAATGCGTTTAATGTTGCTTTTAAATCAATATATGGTACCGATTTAGGTCAAAAGTTTTTCGCTTACGCAATAAGTGAGTATGACAAAGAAAGAGATTTTTGGTTTAGGCAAGGGAAAAAGGAATATACAAATTTCTTCCTTGAATACAGTGATGATTTAGGTGGGCTTGAAGTTTACAACAATAACGGAAACGCACGTGCTTTGACAGTATTGTTTGGCACAAATAAAGTTATAAAATAATGTGGAGGGATAACCCAAAATGAAAATAAATAAAGATAATAAAAACACATTTTATGTAAACGGAAGGCACCGAAAACGTGCCTTTCTCCTTATTTTTATATATGTATCAAGCATTATGCTTAATTTTATACCTATTTCATCAGCAGCATCTCCGCCAAATTCCTTTTATATCTCATTGAAAACCATACATATGGATAACCCAAAATGGACATATGAGGAGTTTGTAACAAGAATTAATGAAATATCAGATTATACGCTTAGCAGAGCATATAACGATATGGATGATTGGATCAACCCATATGTTTATGAAAAATATGATCAGTTAGTAGTATATGGACTTCCACATGGAAAAACATCTCCAACAGGTACAACTACAGCGGATTTTTTCATTAATTCAAATGGAGGAATGTTTAATATTGAAAGTAAAAAACAAGGTGAATACAGACATATTGGGTATAATCTTGGTGGTATAAGTGTTACTAACGATTATTGGCATAATACAAGTTATACTGGAACAGGTACTTTTTCCACAAAAGAAGATTATACAGACCTTGCATATACAACGATATCTGGGGCATCGGCTTCATGGAACAATGTAGATGCTGAAATGAGAAATTATATACTCAATTCGTATTTTAATGATGATGATTATATTACAGGGGGGAAAACGCCCTTTACCTTATCCAGCTTGTGGAGCGATGATTTTATATCTAACCATGTATTAATACAGGTAGAACCGGGTATTGTGAGACAAGGATCTTTAAAGATGATATACAATAACGGGAAAAACCATAACACTTTAACAATAGACCCATTCGATTTTAGTTTTAGCGGGAATTTAACTACTGACAAAAATACCTATACCATTCCAGCAGGCCAAAACGAAGTTATAGTTGATATAAAATTGAATGCTGCATTTGCTAATAGTATAGCAAATGATTATTTAAAAGATGTAGAATTTACTTGCATGGTAGATCAAAAGAATATGTCAGAGCCACAAAATATTAGTGTTACACCGGGGGAAAAAAACTATAAAGCTGAGGGAATAAAAAAGACGTTTTCCAGAAGCAATCTTCAAACCGGATCTAACCCGGTCAAAATTGAGGGCATAATACAAGTTAATAGCAATTATAAGGATTATCAAAATGTAAGGGTAAGTAAAGACATAACCATAAATGTTGAAGAAACCCCTGACCCTTATGTAACTGCAGTTATGACGGCTACTCCAAATGTAGTTTTGTTCCAAAATAGCAGTATCCCTGTAAAATTAGATATAGCATATGGAATATCTAATATTAAAAATCTTTCTGACATAAATAATGTTTCAATAATAGTTGATGGGGAAGGAGATTTCCCAGAGCAGCCAGTATTAGTTGGAGAGAAGAAATTAAGTGTTATTTTATCTTCTAGTTTTATGAATGGATATAACGAAAGAGACAAGACTTACAATCTAACCGTGAAATATAATATGAAAGATGGGAAAAGTTATTCTGATACAGCATCTGCTGTAGTGAGAGTATCTAAGACTGTAGCTATAACTCCTATCCCAACACCAGGCCCGACTCCAACTCCGATTCCTGGGCCAACTCCTACCCCAATTCCAGTTTCAACTAATAATCCTCCTTCAATTCGGCTTAATGCTCCTGCAGAGGTAAAGGCTGGTGATAATTTTAGTGTTAACGCTTATGCAAGTGATCCAGATGGAGATTCTATAACTTACGAATGGAATTACAATCCGGCTAAAAAAGCTGGAATTATTTCTAATACATATGCATCTCTTTACTATGATGTAGCTTATGCTAATACAAATCAATCTGTAGAAGTATTTGTATCTGACGGGGAAGATGGGGCTTTGGATATGAAGGTAATAAGAGTAACGCCTCCATCTGTAGATGCTAGAATGCAAGTAGATGGATCATTTAAAGTTAATAGAAAAATAACAATTAAAGATATATCTAGTACTCCTAGCCAATTCCCTATTACTACACGTTTATGGACTGTTTCTCCTGTAACTGCATCCGGAACTACAGCTGCTGATATAAAGCACAGTGGAGACTGGATCAGCGTATCAGAAGATTTATTATTTAAAAAAGCTGGACAATATAAGATTACATTATATTTAAAAAACTCTGCTGGATATGAAAATACAACAGAAAAAATAATAACAATAACTCCTGATATAGCCCCTATTACGGATTTTGTATTGCCTTCAAAAATATACAGACAAGAAGAACACAATAATAGAGCTTTAATATTTTTACAAGACAAATCCTATAGTATTGATAACGATACTATAACCCAAAGAATTTGGCGATATAGGTATGATAGTGATAATGATGGTAGTTTTTTAGATGAATCATGGGTTACGTTAAGCTCTGCTAATCTAAAAGAATATGCTTTTTATACTCAGAATATTGGAAGATATGAATTTGGTTTAACTTGTAAAGAATCTTTTGGGCAAGACACAATTGTCACGTTAATTACTTCTAGTGATTATTTAACAAGTTCTTATACGCAAGTTATAGAAGTAGCCAATGTCGCTCCTATTATAAGTTTAAGTGTTGAATCAAAAGAAAAGATAGATATAGTATTCTCAATGGGCAATACTGTGTATAGCAAAGCTGATATCACTGAAAAAATAAACAATATATTGAAACCTGCTCTTCAAGCCCAAGATGTTGATTTTAATATAAGCATTGTTGATGGTGGATATTCAACTGGAAAATATATTTTCGATATATATGACGGATATTCAAATTGGGTAACAGATAACGATACCCCTTATACCTATTTTTGGGATGATACTAGGCAATATGGTAGTAGGTATAAGCCGGTTTTGGATGAAGCGTGGGGATATATCTATCCAACAACAATGAAATATGGGGATGATAGGTACGGAGGGTACCATTGTGATTATGATACAGGTGTCAATGGCGAATATGATTACAATACCCATATTTATACACGAATAAATTATATGTGGACATATGAAAAAGAGTGGGATGTTATGGATTGGGGGGAAGATGAGGATGGGATATGGACGGCTGATTACAAGATAACATACACAGAAAAAAGAAAAACATTAGTTGATTATAGGATTAAAAATAAAAAAATATTAACAATTACAGCCCCAGACGGAAGCCTTCCTAACGACGGGCGTATTATGGGTAGCGAATGGCTTTATAATAATCGCCCATACATAGTTAGGCCGTATTCTTATTATGTATGGAGTGACGACGAAGATGAAGAGGGGTGGTATTACAAATCTAAAAATCTTTATATCGAATTAAAAGGAAATTGGTCTATAAAAAGAGGACCTGAAATAAATTCGAATTTTGATACTGCTATTACGATGATGCCAACCTACAGAGAAGATGCTAAAAAGTATTTTATTTATGTAACAGATAATAATTTCACCCATAATACTACATATGATAAAATTAATGATGATGATATTACTGTTATAGGGTTAGGGAAGGCTGCTAATAAAACAATTTTTGAATCTCTATCTACATATTACGCTAATGGAGGCTTATATATTGATAATTCAAATTTAACAACTGCTTTGAATACTTTAACTAATAATATAACTTCTAATATTGTTCCTTCTTCCATAACAAAATATATTACTGTTGGGCAAACAATCCAACATACACAATCTTATAGTGATTACGAAAACGATCCCCAATACGATATCAGATATAGGTATAATCATGATCCTAATTATTTTGACAATAGTATGGGATTAGCTTCTAATATAGGAGAATATCTTACTTCACCTAAATCTAGCTTTGACAAACCAGGATTATATGAAATAGATATTTCTGTCAGAGATAATCCTAAAAATAATATTAATTTTGATAATTACAGAATATGGAGTTTTCCTAGAAAAATAAATCTTTATGTTCATAGAGAGCCCGTTTCAGTATTTAATGTATCTATAGTCAAACCCGGCTATAGTTATGACTTAGTATATAAGGAAAATAGCTACGACCCCGACCATACAAGTAGAGTTGATAAGGGAATTATGGCTAAAAAATGGTATTATAGAGAAGCCTCTAATATGGATTGGATAGAAGGAAAACCTACTAGCATTCCTTATGGCAAAATTTATTTTATAAAATTAGAAGTTATGGACATGGAATATACTTGGGCGTCTTCTGTTCAAAAAGTATGTGATGCTGAACGTATCCCGGTAGCGCAATTTCATTTTAAATCCAATCCTGCATCTAAATATAGCTATTCAAGATTATCTGATGTTGTAGTTGATACCTCTACTACCCATAGAAACTATGCTATATTAGAAAGAAAATGGACTGTTAAAAAGAATGGGGTAATTCAACCCAATGGAATAAATACTATTTTGACAACGTCAGGAGAAGGTCAATATGAAGTAACTTTAGAAATTAGAGATGCTCTAAATAAATGGTCCGTTCCTTTTACTCAAACCTTAACCGTAGTAGGAGATGTAATACCACCTACATTAAGTCTGTCACCTTTAACAAGGCCGTGGAATACCACTAATGTAACAGTAACCTTTAACGTTAACGACACCGGCGGCAGCGGTCTTAAAGAAGTACGTTATTTGTGGACGGAAAATTCGGATTTTGCAGATGGTGAATTTACAACAGTTGCGACAACCGGAAACATATCCAGAACACAGATAGCAGGCGGTAATTGGTATCTTTATGCTCAAGCTATCGACAATGCCGGGAATGCAAGTAATATAGTAAAAGGTGGTGCTTATCAAATTGATAAAGCAGCTCCTACATTACTTGAATATAAAGTTACAGGCGAGGATTATCGATCCGGCAATACTTATTGGATTGCTAAAAATAAATCAGTTGATGTATACATAAAATCTTTAGAGCAGCTATCGGGCATGAGATATACATATTTGCGTGTGCCTTTGGGTGGAGATAACAGAGCCTATCATGATTTTACAGGTGCTTTTAATCATTTGAATGAATTTGACACAAGTACATATACAGACATAACCGCAGCCGAACGCACTTTATCAGAGCCGGAAAAAGGAGAATATGAGGTGCGGTTTACGCTTAAAGGTTTAAATGACCTTGTTTCCGATTTACAATATTATTTTTCGGACAAGGTTGGTAATGTTGTAGGCTATAATAATAGCGGTTATAAAATAGGTGTTGACACGCTACCGCCTATTATAACAATAACCCCGGGGCAACGAGATTTGGGAAAAACAGAAATAACAGCTTCCGTGTCTGTTGCGGATGCTGGCAGCGGAGTAAAACAATCTAAATATATTGTTTCAAATTCGACAACAAAACCGGCAGCCGGAGCTGGATGGACTACAAATTATAATTCTAATTTTAATGTTGATATAACCGGAACGGGTACCTGGTATCTGCATGTCGAAAGCATTGACAACGTTGGTAACCCATCTTATGCCCGAGCAGGAGCCTTTAAGGTAGACCTTGAAGGACCGGTTTTAACGGCAAACCCTATAAATCGTACATGGGACAACTCAAATGTGCTTATTGCCTTGACTGCTACAGAGGCTTATTCTGCACTAAAAGAAGTACGATATTCAATTACTAATAACATCGGCCTAGTGTATGGTGGTTGGCAGCACATTAACGCTAACCAAAATAATACTGTTGAATTAAAAGAAAATGGCATATGGTATCTGCATGTAGAAGCTGAGGATGTGGCTGGAAACGTAAAATACACATACTTTGGCCCCTACCGGGTGGATAAAGAGGCTCCTGCACTTACAATGGGGTATGTAGGTGGCGCAAGGTATGTTTCCGGAAACAATTATTTTGCAAAGCAAGGCGATACGGTGACTTTCTGGATGCAGGGCATGGATGCACACTCCGGGATGTGGAGGCTCTTTGCTTTAGCGAGGGATGGAGTTACGGATCCGTTCCGGGGAGCTTTATATAATAATACATTTCCTATATACAATACGCACACAAGGGTTGCTGTAAATACACCGACTATAATAATAAACAACGGCAAATCATTAAGAGCAAACTTCCCATACCAGATTTTATCTACTGGTGATTATACATACAGAATAGAGGGCATAGCTGACGATTTAGCAACATATAACCGGCATGGTTGGGTAGATAAAGGCTACAGGCTTATAACCGACAACACAGCACCATTGTTGGCAGTTGACAATTCTGGTGGGCAATGCATTGGGATGGCTTCGATAAAAATAACTTCAACTGATACCGGCTCAGGTGTAAAAAACGTAAGTTATGTCTGGGCAAATTCACTAACACCGCCTACGAATGGCTGGGTAACAGTTTCGTCAAGTGCCGTAACTGCATCAATGAGTAATGAAGGCACTTGGTATTTGCATATAAACTCAGCTGATAATGTTGATAACATATCCACAACTAAAAGTTATGGTCCATATGAAGTTATACATATTAATGCCAGTGACTTCAAAGTAACACAGATATATGATATGTCATGGCGTGGGTATTACTTTAATTTACATGCTGGTATAGACACAAATGGCGATGGAGAACCTGATCAATTCCCCAAAAGAGCAAACACGGACATAATGACAACATCCATGCCAATAAATAAAAATCACTTAATTAGTTATTCTGCAGATGGAATAAAGGCTGGTTATAAATTTGAGGGTAGTGTTACCGTATTAGGTGAACCAGACAGCGTTTCTTTTAGGATAAACTATAAGGCAAACAATACTCAAAAATTTGATATTGTAACTTGTACAAAAGCGGTCATCGATAGTTATAACTTTGAATGGATCGTGCCTTTAGAAACAGATGCCGATACATACCTTGAATTTGATCTGATTGTTGTAAAGGGAACAGACACTTATTCTAATGAAGTCTGGGCAGACACTTGGGCATCAAGCAACACATCACGCCGAGTAATGTATGTTGTCGAAGGTTCTGCAACAGATGACCTTACATTTATACAAAGTAAGTAGCAAATGGCAGCTGCTGCTCTTTAAAAAAGTGTAGCTGCTGCTTTAATAAATTCTTTTGAAAGAGTGGTACATTACATATGAAAAACATTAAAAAATATTTTTTAGGACAAAAAAAAATACTTCGATACAGGAAACATCTTTTTGTACTGCGCTGGAGGGTATTCTTTTTTTCCGTAAAAGCATTTCTTCTTTTAGCTTTTAAAATGTTGTTTTTAAAAATAGGTTTTGAAACTTTTGCGGATGGGCTTAAGCTAATTAAAAAATATATAAATATAATTTATCCATCATCATATGAAAATTGAGGAGGGAAATAAAATGAATTGTATTAATCCTAGCAAACATCTGCAACTGTATATTTGCAAAATTAAGAGTGGTTACGTCTGCTGGAACTGTAAAAAAACAATGGACATACTTATAATTTGTGAGCTGGACCAAGTTGATTTTGATATGTGTAGCTGCTTTGCTTATGAAAAACCTGACAATATTATAAATATCGCAAAACTACATGGTGTTAAGATGGAAAAAAGATATGTAAAATTTACAAGGGAAGAATACATAGCTCACGTCTGCCCTCATTGTAATGTGGTTCAAGGAGACAATTCTGTAGTTTTAGATAATCATCAATTTGATAGTATAACCGATAAGGAAGTATTTAAAATACTCTATAATAAAAATACAAACATGTTCATATTGCCAGAACAACATAATTAGTAATTTTCATGGCATAGCTTGTCCAGTTTGCTCTGATTTATGTTTAAACAGATAAAAACATGTTCTTGCCTAAAACACCCTTAAAGGCGAAAATAAACGGCATTGAAACTATATTATTTACGTTATATGCCTAAAATGGCGTTATAAATATTTTTGGTAGATCATGTTGAAAAGTTGGTGTGTAACTGTTAGAATTAGAAATAGAAAAAACTGCATAACGCAAGAAATCCGTTAATCGTAGTCTGGGAAACTTCTGATTAAACGGATTCACAAGGGTTCTATACAGTAATTTTGTTGTAAACAAAAAAAATCATCTAATAAAAGTTTACAATATAAAGCTGAAATAGTCAACCCCTATCTAAGTATTTTCTTTTTTTGTGTTATGTAGAGTTTTAATTTATAAACTACAAAAGATTAGATTGTGAGGGGGTTTATTGTGACTAACAGAAAAAGATACACTGTTTCTGATATTAATACAAATCGGTTTTATCAAATGCCTAAATTCCTTTTTGAAGGTGAGTTTAAAAAAATTACAAATGACGCTAAGGTGTTATATTCACTTTTAAAGGATAGACACGAATTAAGTCTTAAAAACAATTGGGTTAATGATAATAATGAAGTATTCTTGGTTTACACAAGAGAAAATATGGCAGATATGCTTTGTGTTACTCAACCCACACTTCGAAAGGCTATAGACCAGTTAAAACAATTTGGACTTATGGAAGAAGAGCGAGTAGGATTAAATAAGCCTAATCGCATTTATTTAACTGCTGTAGACCTTGAATTTAGCGGACTGAAAGAATCTTTCAGTCCGGAGTGTAAAAATCTTTCAGTCAAGAGTGAAAACATTTTTCAGTCAGAATTGAAAAAATCTTTCATTCAAGAATGTAAAATTCTTTCACCTAATGATACTAATTTTAATAATACTGATCTTAATAATCAATCTATCTATCAACCTGAAGAAATACAAAAAAACAATGATAGATTGAATGATGGATTAAATGATACAAATATTTATAAAACCTATAAAAATATTATTTCGGAGAACATAAATTACAAATTTCTAAAGTCACAATATATTGGAGAAGAAGACATAATCGATGAAATCCTCGAATTATTAACCGAAACAGTATCTTCAAAAAAGACACAAATAAGAGTATGCGGGGAAGATACAGCTGCTGATATTGTAAAAAGCCAACTGTTAAAGCTCAATTACGAACACATTACATATGTTATTACCTGCCTGAACGAAAATCAAAATAAAGTACAGAACATAAAAGCATACCTGCTTACAACACTATATAACGCACCAAAAACATGCACTACATATTACAAAAATTGCGCAAATATTGATATGAAGGATGGGAATAAAGGATTTTTAATGAGAATGAATAAATAATTTACATTGACGGTGTGCAGCACAGGTGACTGCTCTACATGCTATTCTTCTCTGTATTTTTAAGTAGTTTGCCGAAGAACTACAGCAAAAAGAAAGAGCATTGAATAAAGTTTGTAGGTTAATTAAAAGCTTGGATAGTTGAGGCAATAATAAAAAAGAACAACTGCTGCGTAAAAAAAAGAAGAATAATAATCCTGTTGCCCTTTATGATAAAAAAGGGTTAGTACGTGAGTAAGTAAATCAAAAGCAAAAGCCTATTGAAAGATATACCTATAAGCAAACACACATATAATATGGTGTGTGTATTATATAAGTGACATATATATGTGTGTTGACAAATAATAGTATTGATTGTATAGTAAAAATATAAGGAGATTGCAAGCATGGAATTAATTAAAAAAGAGAAAAAAATAATATTTATAAAAGAGGCGTGGAGAGATATAAAAAAAGAAGCTGCAGCTGGATGGACAGCTGGAGGAGTCAGAGATTTAATAAAGGCAATAAAAGAAGAACGTAAAGCAAGAAAAGAGCTTGATAGTAGCAGAAGAGAATACTATAACTCTATAATTTCAGTTAAAAAAGCTGAAATGGAGCTTTATAAATCCCTAGGAAAAAAAGATGAAATTAAAGAGGTAAATGACGAAATAGTTGAGATTGTAAAGGAATTGAATACTCCGACAATTATTAAAAATATAGAAATTATATATGAAGCACTTAAAAATTCAATAAAATATATAAAAATAGATTAATAGTATGCAGGCTCTCTATATGTACCAACTTAAAGGCCAATAAGTCCCATCGGTGAACAACCACCATTGAAGCCATCCTCCTTTATTTTCATAGAAAGTACATCTATATTCACGGCTATTACAAGGGGAGTTTTCCGGGGTCCTGTACCTGTAGATAGAGAATAGCAATTATTTATAGTATTTGTTACAACAAAGGTGTTATTTCCCGAAACTTCTTAAATAATTGGAGAACCGAGCATTTTAAATTTTGGACAATACAACAAAACAAATGTTAGTTGAAATATTGTATTTTTTAAACTATAATAAAAGCAAGCAATTACTTTTTTCAGACTAACCCGGATTATTCGTGAATAAACGACTAATACCCATGTTAGTAAAAAAACCATATTTCATAAAAAGGCATCCGTATATCAGTTTTTGAATACGGTTTTTTTATGTTAAAAATTAAAGAGCGCAGGAACCCGTGCTTTTTTTATATATAAAAGCGGAAGGATTTTAAAAGCTGGTAGTAGAAAGGAGTTTTTAATTTATGAAACTTAAAAAAGAAACAAAAGAAGTTATCTTTGACATCTGTATGGGGATAAGTTGTATTCTCAAGACGTTACTATTACCAATATTATTGTTTTTTGAGATACCTCGGATGAGAGAAGAAAAATGTATTAATGATGCTCTATCAAGACAATTTTCCCTCGGACAGCAACTCGAAAAATGCATGGAAGCATACTATGCGTACAATATAAAACTGAAAAATAATTGTTGGCCTTCATCCGATGAGTTTATTAGTTACGGTCAGACAAAGAAGAAAATGGAGCATATATACAATGAGATGGAAGTAACCACCAGGTTATTTAAGGCGCATCTAATAAAAGAAAATGAATACAAGAGGAAAATTGAAATACTAACACTTGAGTATTTATTTAGAAAAACATTCAAAGAGGTGTTTTAATTAAAGCAGCTTGAGGAATTGTATCTTTAGAATTAAGGTAGAAAAAAAAACAGTATAGTGGCAAAATAAAAAAGAAAGGTATGAGAAGATGGAAAGATTAACTATCGTTTCATGTTATGGTGATGTATGTTATGACGTGAAGAGTGATCCTTACGGAGCATACGACATATTAGATTTAGCAAAAAACATTGATGATGGAGATGGGGAAGCGCCCAGATTTTACTCGAAATCAGCAAAAAGCTTGCGCATTATGAGGATGCTGAAAAGTAAAAAGGTTGGGTATCTGTAAAGGAAAGATTACCAGAAAGCGGTCATACCGTATTCGCCTAAATAGATACTAATAACGTAATTCGAAGATTTAAATTGGTGATAAAGTCTATTGTGGTATATAGGCGCAAAAGAAGGAGAATAGCGGCAAGCATAGGGTGCACTGTTTCAAAAATCATATAGATTACAAAAATTGTGAAAGCGGCTAAATAGGGAGCTGCTTTTTCATCATTACAATATGTATTGATATGAGAATGGTAAAATAATATATTGTGTTGATATGGCAATACACATATAGAGTTGACATATAATAAGTGAACTGATATTATTAAAATATGTAATACCAACAGAGGAAAGAGGTGAATGTATTTGATAAATGTATTAATAGACGACTTTACAGCAGAATCAATAGGAAAAATGGCGAAAGTTGTATCAAACAAATTTGGTGATAAAGCTATTGAAATTCTTTCAATGCTGCAGATGAATGATCTGCTAAATCGAACGACTATATGCAGCAAACTCAAAAACAGTCAGCCTATTGTAGACAAATGGCTTGATTCGCTGGAAGCTACAACAGCAATAGAAGCCAAAAAGGTAGGAACCAGCTATGTCTACAGTACAACAAAAATAGGTTCGGAAATGTTAAAAAATCTTATTAAAGAAAAAGAAGCAAAAAAAGAGGAATTTGAAAAATTTCAATGAAAATTGAGTCGAAGGAGGTATAATTAAATGGCAACTGATTTATTTTTAAAAGTTGGTAACGACATAGGAAATAGTGAGCATGACATAGTTATCAATGGTGATATTATACAGCAGCCAAATGTTTTTGCACGGATAAGGAATTTCCCTGATGCGTTTCTTGAAATGGACTTTAATCCAATACTAAGTGATATACACAATAATCTTGCGGTATCTATTTCTTCGCACTCGGTAGAAACGGGCAACTATTATATAGGAGAATATGCCTGCAACTCTGGGCAACGCTTACATAATATTGAGGTAGGAGCAGATAATTCTAAGGTTGATAGTGACGTTATTGTTATCTGTACACTATCACAAATTGCAGCTTTCTCTGCAAAAAAAGCTTATCAGGAAAATAAAAAAGAATCACAAATTAACACTTTCGTTGACATGACAACCTCATTACCAGTTACACAATACAATAAAAAAAGTGTGGCTTCCCTTACAGATAAATTTATGGGTGGAACACATATTGTTAAAGTATTTTGTGGCAACAGGTCATTTGATGTAACCATTAAGTTTGAGTTTGTAAAGGTTCTTCCGGAAAGTGTTTCTATTGTTTTTTATCTTCAGAGCCTGACAAATGCTGCTATTGAAAATACTGATGAACTAGGTTTAAAAGCGATGTTAGATAATGACTTTAAAGATATATTTAAGGAGTTTAATGATTTATATAAAGATACGTTACCATCACCAATTGATGGCTCTTTCTTCATTGATAAAAAAATACAGCATGGATCGATAGGTGAAGGGACAACAGAGTATCCGCAAACTAAAGGCATTGTTTTTGATCCGAACTTTATTCATGGAACAAATAATGGTGTAGGTCACGCGACAAAAGATATATTGGATACTTTTATGAAATCTAAAAGTCTTATAAAATTCAGCAGACAAGATTTTTCAAAAGTTATCAAAGATACAAAACATAAATACCACGAAGATGCTATGGACTTAATGGAGATACCACTTGAAAATCAGGCAGCTGAGATATTTGAGAATTTAAAAGATGAAGTGCGTAAATCTAATAATGACGTAGATATTATCTCAATACATGGCGGCGGCTCTATTCTGATGCGAGGTTATTTATTTGAAAAACTTATTGAATTTTCAAAAAAGGTTGGAGCATATTTATTTTATGTACCACAAAAATATGCTGTTACCCTTGAGTGCAAGGGCATGTATGCGTTTGTAAATTCTCCGATTTTTCAGCAATTAAAGAAAAAGCATAAGTAGGTGTAAAATATGGCTCTTCGCAAACAGATATATTTTAAGAATTCCGATATGTTAGAGCAAGTTGAGCAGTTTATTATAAACCAAAGCAACTTGTCTGATAGCATCATGTTTTTAATTGAACAGGAAATAGTAAAGAACGGCGTACGAGACCTGGGGAAGTTTATTCCCCAGGATCGGACAGCTGAATATTGGGATAACTACTTAAGAAAAATAGCTCAGGACAAAAACAAAACAAACACCAACAAGACAAAAGAAGTGGTTCAAAAAACTGTATCGAATTTAGATGTAGAAAAAGAAAAAAAAGAAGCCGAACAGATTATTATACCTTCTTGCTATGACGATATCTGATATGTGTATACAATATATGGCATGTGTGTATAATGTGTGTATACTAAATATGGTATGTGTATAGGATATAGCATGCATTTATACGTTAAAGCACAGTATATTGTATGCGTATAATATGTGTATACAAATATATAGTGTGTGTATACTATGACTAGGTAATAAACTATCAAAAAAGGCACCGAGGAGACGAAATATGTTCGAAACAGTGAATATGCCCATAGAGGAGATTAATAAAATAAGAGATACCCTTGTTGAAACCTATGAGGCACTTTCTACGCAACAAATAAAGATTGCAAAAGAGATTTCTAATTTGAACTACAGAACTGATGCACCTCTAAGCCAACGCATTGGGATAAAGGGCTTTTCCGAAGCTACTATTAAAGAAAACGGGATTATAAAAATCGTTGTTAATCGCACACCAGAGAAAGTCAAACTATTTAATCGTTTAGGAACACAATATTATAAAGAAATAAAGGATTTTTGGGAAGGCTCAATCCTTAATGCACTGCAAAGCATAACAATACAGCCTTTTAATGAAAAAGCGTTTATTATAGTAAACATATTGCATACCGGAGATGACTGGGATACTGACAATCACAGTATCAAATTCATCATAGATGCCATCCGTTATTCAGGAGTTATAAAGAACGATACATATAAAGATGTTTCGTATACAGTAACAGGTCAGAAAAACAAGGCAGCAAAAACAGTAATTTACATATCTAAAGGTCATCAGTACATTGAGTTATATAAAAAAACATGTTTAAACATAACGGGTTAACTAATATCAAAAACACCCCCTTGAAACGCAGGATATAGCGTGATATAATTTTACATATAGAAAATCACTTATGTTTTGATATAAGGCTAAACTTTATCAAGACATGCAAAATAATTGTGTATTAACAAAGAAAAGCTCACATGTTTTGATATAGATTATTAGAAATATAAATTCATATAGTCAAACAGAAAAAGTAAGGAGGATGCGGAGCATCCGACGCAACAAAACACATCTGTATCAATAATGCAAACAGAACAAAGGATGGATGATTAATGGGGTTACCAAAACGGGATATTATTTTTTTAAAAGAATTATATAAAAACAAAATATTCGGAGCAGGTCAAATTAAAAAGGGATATTACGGCAATATGTCTTATGGATATAACCGTATACGTAAATTAAAAAAGTTAGGCTATGTAGACAGTGAACCGTATGTAGAAGGACGACAAAAAGTGACGGAAGTATACCGGATAACTAATAAAGGTATAACAGAAATAGAAATAGATAATCCAAGGGAAGCGTATAAAAATAAACCAAGTGATAAATATGCAACATACAGGCAATTACTTATAAATGATGTGCCGGTTAATTTTAGACACATTGAAAATCAAAACAATAAAAATATGAACGACAATTATGCGTGGGACTGGCTGGACAGCAGAGAAACAAAGGAAAGTTTTAGCATAAACAGAGGAGATATTATATCAGGGAGCTTATACAACAATAACACTGGTGAAAGATATGCAGTATATGTACCCGGAAGTACGCAGGATGAAGAAAAGCAGATAGAAAGGCACAGAAACGAAATAGATAGACATAATGTTCTAAGGGATAATATAATATTTTGCACCACAACAAACCTGTTTAAACAGTTTAGAAAAATGCGCCCCGCCGGACGGAGTTTAAAGGTGTTACCATTTAAAGAAGGTATTGCTTTGATGTATAACCTTCTAACTGAACCGAACCAACTTCTTGAACTGTATTCAAAAGAAATGCAGATAAACAAAAATGATATTGCAGAATGCCCGACGATATTCTCCACACATAAAGCGGGCAATATACACCTTGTAGAGTTATTAAGTAACGATACAGTGATGCAAAACAATATTGCAAAGATATATATGACAAACAAGACTCAAGCCCCGTTAAACGTATTATGCTGGGATACCCAGTTAAAAGAAATTAAATTTTGGATAAATGACGAAAGGATAAAGTTATTTCCGCTTAAATGGATTGGAAGCCCTCTTTTTAAAGGAATAGATAGCTCATATAGACAGTTAGGCCGCACGAGGAAGCTTCCTGAAAGCGAAAAGTGGAAACAAATTGGAGCAAGAGTCCCCCCCGACCTATATCTTTTTATAGATACAGTAAAGAAGCATAAAGAAACAACAACATCGGCGATTGTTACAGAGGCGTTAAAAAACAGTGCATTATATAAACAATACCTCAATGGCGAATTTAATGATTTAAGCTGAAAGAAGGTTTAAAGCGATGATAAATACAAAAAAATATTTTATTATCAAGTATAGCACTCTTGCCGTTGCATTAGGTTTACTTATATGGCAAATAATAGACCTATACATTGAAATTACGACGTTTCCCGTAAATTTAGGTGAACGAAATTATGTTGTTATAACAGTTATTATATCGGTTATTCTTTATTTAATAACGAATCACAAGGATTTTCTTGTACAGCACATAATAAGTTCAAACAATGTACTGCTGTCCTTATACAATTTAGTCGTATTAGGTTTAGCCTATAAAATATCGCCAAGTTACATATCTGCAGTATCTAATAGCGCAACGATATTCGCCCATACAAAAGACGAAGCTGTAGACTCAATGAAAACGCTGCTCATAGTTATATTAATAATACTTATTGCTATTTCAGCTTGGTACATGATGGTTGTATATCATAACAAAATTGAAAGGGAACAAAGCTAATGGCAGACTTAAACCTAGGCAATACAAAAGAAAATAAGACATTCACCATAAAAGAGTTTGACCGTTTCAATCATACGCTTATTGTTGGACCAAATGGTTGTGGTAAAACATCGAAAATAATTAAACCGGGTATCTGGCAAGACCTTGTTGACATAAAAAAACGCAGACTCGATTATGAAATAAAAATAAAAGAGATTAAGTATAAGTATAAGGATATTGTTCTAAAAATAATGGAAACCCAGCTCCCACAGGAAGAAAAAGACATAAAGATACAATCAGCAATAGAAAAATGTAATAACGAAATAAATAAAATTGATAAATACGACTACATAAGAGGTCTGACACTTGTAGAGCCAAAGGGTGATTTAGCAGATGAAGCTGCAGAGTTGTGCGACAAACTGGAATTACCGTATGTATACCTAAACCCCTTAGATCCAAACACAGCAAAGTTTAACATCATGGAAGGAGAACCAGACACAATAGCTGAAGCAAATCGAACGGTTTTAAGAAACACCTTCGGGAAGCAGGAGCAATTTTTCGCATTAATACAGGAAACAACGGCAAGAAACGTAATTCTTCTTATGAAGAAATTATTGGGAGACAATCTTGATATTCTAGACGTAAGCAGGGCTTTGCGGTCTCAAGACACGCTAAAGAATTACGTAGACCAATATGAAAAGGAATACGGAACAGACGACCTTGTAGCTTATTATCGAAGTGAGATATTTGGAACACTAAAAGATAAGTTTTATCAATTTGCTATGGGCTTGCGACAACAACTTGAGGATTTGGGGCAAAACAAATATTTAAAAAACATTCTCATTGGTAAAAGCTCTATTAACTTGGACAAGCATCTCGCTGAAGGCGGCATTTTAATAGTCAACACGGCAATGGGTGAGTTGGGAAACCTAGGCGACACATTTGGTAAGTTTGTCATCATGCATATACAAAACGCAGTATTTCGTAGACCGGGCACAGAATTCACTCGTCCCTATCACCATTTATGGATAGATGAGGTTCCACGGTATGTAAATCCAGACCTTGAACGGTTGCTTGCAATAGGACGTGCGTTCAGGTGCTCTGTATCAATGGCACTGCAGACTCCGCAGCAACTTGTATTAGAGGAAAAGACAGTTTTAAAGGATGTTGTACTTACAAACTGTAGAAATCAAATAGTATTTGGCGGCTTGGCATCAGATGATGCGGAATACTTCGAAAAGTCATTCGGAACGGATACAAAGCAACAGCGACAATTTACATATAGGTATAATCGTATAGCCCCAATAAATTTTCTACCAAATACGTATAGAACTACAAAAACGGAAGAAAACCGTTTTAGATATACTGACATAATGGAATTGCCGACATCAAGGGAAAATGCCGATGTAGTTATAAAACATGTTGTCAATGGAGAGTTGCAAAAACCGATAAGAATAACGACATACTTGAGACAATACAAGAAGCCGGAAGATATAAAAAAGATGGAGATAAAGGCATCAGATGTGTATTGGGAAAACTGGCTAAAGAAAAGAGAGACAAAGAAAAAGGAACAAAAACAATCTTCGCTGTCTACCGAAAGTTTGCAAAGACCTACGGGCCCAAGCGGCTTTTCAGTAATTTTAAAAAATTTGTTTGGCAAAAAAACAGCAAAATCAACCGTGACGACAGAAATATGTGAAGCACCGGCTTATGAGTTTGTTGAAACGGATGCAACAAGTACCCTGTTAGATAATATTCCAGAGCCGCAAGCTGAGACCATAATAAACCGACAGGAGCCACAGAAGAAAGCAACTGCAACGGAACAAATACAAAATACAGAAAAAGATACTTCTACAGCTGCCCTCGATAAAACCAAAACAAATGAAGAAAGCAAAAAATCAAAAACTGAAAAAACAGCACCAAGCAAAAAAGAAGATTCTGTTTGGTGGGGTTAATATATAAACACAAAATTTTTAAGTAATGAAAGGGGAAAAATATGAGCGATAAGAACTATTATATTTCTGATGAGACAGAAGGATACGTAGGTCAAGAAAAGCTAACTAATGACAACAGTGAACACTGGCAGGAAATATACGGTGCATATCAAAACAAAAAAATCCTGCAAAAACAGGTAGTAGCAATTGAGGAACACAGAACACCAGAAGGGGATACACCATGTCTCATTATAAGGTGGGATAATGGTGTAAAAGGGATTATTCCTGCACAGGCGACAGGTATAAGCGGAGACACAGCGCTAATTATCAAAAATAAAATGCGTAAACTTGTTGGCAAGAACATTGTATTCCGGATTATTGAGGTAGACCGAGAAAATGGATTGTGTTTATTATCAAGAAAAGATGCTATCGACCAGATGACAGCAAAGACATGGAAGACAATACAAGAAGGTGACAAAAAAACTGTGGTTGTACGAGAGACTAAGCCTTATGGAGTTAAGGTAAATGTTGGTGGCATAGAAGCAACTATTTCTGCATCCGAGTTGTCTCATGGATGGATTAATGACGTGAGAGATGTTTTTAAAGTAGGCGACAGATTCGATGTGGTTGTAAAAAAAGCAGACAAGGAAGAAAAGAAGCTTGTTTTAAGTTTAAAAGCGCTTTTAGAAGATCCTTGGGAAAGGGTTGGAGAAAGATATTCTGTTGATGGCGAATACCTTGGTAAAATAACTACTATTGCAGAGTTTGGTGTATTTATCAATTTAGAAACCGGCATAGACATGTTAGTAGCAATGCCACAGTCAGAAACGACCAGAGGACTGCTCGAAAAAGGAGCTGAAGCACTTGCAAGGATAACAAGTGTAGACCTTAATAAAAGAAAAATCTACGGTAGGTTAGTAAGGGTTAATAGGTGATTGATGTGGATGTTGTAAAATCAACTCCTCCAGCACCATTTGCAGGTGGTGCAGGATGGGAAATCCAATACACTAAAATAGGCAAGCACTGGCAAGGAGTAGACAAGATATGGCAAGAAAGCGATAAACGCAAAAGCGACAGACAGGTCGCCTTGCTCTTATCGGATCTACTTTTCTTGACCGGTGTGCAATTATCACAGACAAATATTTACCAATACAACACAGCTCAGACAAAAAAGAAAATTAATTTACTATCCAGAGGTGGGTACCTTTTGAGCCATAAGCTAATTGGTAGCAAGACAATACCTTTTTATACGGTCGGACCGGCAGCTTATAAGGAAGATTTAAAGAGAGACTATGTTCATGGTTTTTACACAAGGTATGGAACCACGGATGTTCTAAAAATTCTCTCTGTAAACCAACTGTTCATAAGATTCATGAAGAATTTTTATGTGAAAGAGTATTTAACGGTACTCCCTCCTTATACCGCAATTATGCATATACTACCAAAGAAATACGGAAATCCAACGGAAAACCAGGATAAAACAATTACGATGCCGATAATTAGTGTTCGCAACTATGAATCGGATATAGAAAACATTAAAAGGCAACTGCCGAAGCTTGAAGATAAGGCCGTTATCATATGCGCAACAGATGATATTCTTGCATCTATCCATAGCTCCATAAAAGGAAATGACAACTTGAGGATAACCACAGATGACAGACTTTTTAGGATGCCTCTTTCATCAGCGTTTTTTACGGCAAACAGCGAAGGATACGAAGAGGTAACCGTTGGTCTATTTGATTGAACATAAAAAAACACATCAAAAAAGGAGGGGAAATGGATAAAACAAGCATAAAAAAAGATTTGATTTCGGGAACAAAGGAATTATCCCGTGTATGCCAAGAGGTAGAAGCATTGTTTAAGATTAAACAAATAACAGAAAAAGAAGTAGCTGAAATGTTTACAAGAGCATTTGGACGAACAACAGCAATGTTACACATAAGCAAAATGTTTACTTCAAAGACAGCAAACGCAATCCTCGCAGAAATTTAAGTAATATAACTAAAACATAAATGCCATATAAATAAAGAGAGAACAAGACTCCCCATATTAAATTTAAAAATGAATCAGAAATTGTGAATTCCCCGTTTTCCCCTGCCCTCAACACAGCTTATCAAAAACGGTAAACGATTTTATTCAATTCCAGAACTCAATAATTAGATTACGATATGTATCTTAATTGCACTCCTCTAAAAACACATCGAGACTCGTAGAAAAGGCATGTTCCAGCTTGACAACTTCCGCATGGGGAAGTATAATATAGTATATAAGGGAGGTATATATCATGAAAAAAGTTAATAAATTCATAAAACCACAGCTGGCAAAAGAAGCAGAAATGGATAACCGCTTCCCAATAACAACAGCAGCCAAGAAGCTAGGCGTGCATCCAGAGGCGATACAAAAGTACCTTCTTCCCTGCGAATGGTTTCAAATAGGCTATAAAATGGTTGAGTATTATGATATAGACATATATCTAAAACTACACTACAACGAAGATATAAGCCAAGATGGGCATTCCGCAGAAAGACTATGGAATATTAAAGACACATGGGAAAAACTAAAAAGTTATAAGCCTGAAACAGTAAAAGAGAGACACTATAGAGCTGAAGTCAGTTTTCTAATATTTTCGGGAACAAAAAATGAATTAAAAGTAACACCATATCACTATTTTGATATAGAAGTCATTGAAAAAGGCCAGTTCTACACCTTTAAAACGCCAAAAGGAGACGTCCGGAAGAAAAAAGGAAGTCGTGGTACAGCAATACGGGAAAAACCTGTTTTTGAGGCAATGAGCAACTCTAACAGTGGATAAAAAATAGGAGTGTCAAAGTAAAAGCAGCAGATTTTTTCAAAAACAAATCTTTGCACACAAAACGACATACTATTTCAAAAAAGAATCAATATGTTATACTATGTTCAGGATACGGTTCTTTTTGCAAAAAGAATAAAGCAATTATTGGGCGGTAATAATAAATGGAAGATATATTAGGAGTCATAGAGAAATTTTCTGGAATAGGTTATATTTGGGTAATTCCTATCATCCTTAAAGCTTTAGAAATACTTTCATCTACGGAAATTGAACGCAGCCTATTCACAAAAAATAATAAAATATTCTATAATATTTTAATCGCTGTTTTTGAAATCGTATTGTTGTTTATATGGTTACTTTTTGGATCAGGTATTTTAAACGAAGCCGGTGTAAAAATTGATACTACAACATATAAAATATTAGCATCAGTGCCAATTATAAGTTTTTATATATACTTTATCCCTCTGCTTGAATCCAAAAATAAACCTAGATCACGTTATAAAAAGTTTGTTTCAAATAACCATGTCAAACTTATTTTTGAAACAATATACACAATACTTGCACCACCGACATTCGGATTAGTGTTTTTCCATATGTTAGATATAAATGACGAAAAACTAAATACTACCGTTAAGCTGCTTTCTTTATTAATTATTCTTATATTATTGTATGTTTTAAGACAAATATTCAAGTACTTTGCGAAAACGAAAGCTTACTACATAAAATTAGACTCTGACGAATGGCAGATTTATAAAAGAATTTCAAATGACGAAATTATTGTTAGACAACCAGATAACAAATATATGGTTATTAAAAGGGATAACCTACATGATAAAGTCATTGTTGAAAGAGAAATAGATTTATAAAAAAAAAAAATTAAGTAAGCCTCATTTGACTTACTTAATCTGCTTATTAATGGCTTTCCATCATTATTTTTACTCTGTTTTATTAGTTTTTGATTTAACCATGGTATTCTGCAGCTCCCCTATTTGGTCTAGGAGTACCTTAATTTTTGAGTTATATTCATCATGTAAATTAACTGTTTTTTCATGTGCAGATTCAAGTTCAGATTGGTACTCATTCCTGAGTTTAAACAATTCCTTGCTTTTTTCTATTTCCATTCGTTCAGTCAACCGACTTAAATCCTCATTATGTTTTTCGTTTTTTTCTTTGATTTCAGCATCGTATTTCTTTTTTAATGATTCTGTGGTGTTTTGTGCATTTTCAAGTTCTGTTTTCGTGTTTTTTAGATTATAATGAAGCTCTTGATTCTCACTCCTGAGGTTTTCAAAATTTGCTTTATATTGCTGATACTCAGCAGCAATACTATTAAGCGCATCATTTTTTTCCTTATATTCGACTACAAGTGCTTTGTTTGTCTGTACGGTTTCCTCAATTTCCACAATCCTCTTTTGCATGTCTGCAGCCATCGTTTCGGCTAGCTGTTTATCGTCCAATGCTTTTTCTTTTTCTTTTTCAAGATTATCTACTTTATCACCAAGCAGACCTATTATGTTTATTTTTTCAGCAACTTCGTTTTCGTGTAGATTATCTTTTTCCTGAATCATGTTACTGATTCTTTCTCCTAAATTAGCATAAATAGATACTATGCGGTTTATTAAAATCTGTAATTCGTCAATATCCGGTGCTACTAAAGGCTGATTTTCTTTAAGCTTATTAAGTGCATACGCTTGTAAAAGTGATTCAATAAACTCTTTTCCGCTTAGCTGCGAATCTTGCATCATGTTTTGGATTTTTTCTTTAATTTCTTCTGGCACCTTTACGCCCCAGGTTACATCTGCCATAATAATACCTCCTTTTAAGTTAACGCTAGATACGTTGATAATCAATAAGTTAACCAGTTAATAAAGTTAACTGTATTATACCATGTATTAACAAAAAGCAAAACTTTTAATTACTTTTGCACCATGCGCTTGCTCTTTGTACTAAATCTCTTGTGCTATAATTTTGATTTATATGATTTATACTTGCAAAGTAATCCGAATTTTTAAAAGGTAGTTGTCTTTGACGCTCCACGGCGTTTCTAAATTTTTTAGAAAATTCCGTTGATAAGCCAACATAACGCATACCTTTAATAATTCCTGTAGCAGCATCAATAAGAAAAATACTGAGACCGTAACCAGTTCCCGGTTGCGGATCCTCGAAGGTGTATGGAGCAGATAAATGAACCGTATACGGCGCATCCATCCACTGCAAACAACCAAACCGAAAAAGCATAAATATTATGTTATTGTACTCGTAAAAACCGATTTCAAAACGACCACGCGTAATATCCTGAATTTCGTCACCTGTCGGTCTGGAAAAATAAATCTCAAAAATTGCACCAGACTGCATAAAGTCAAATTTCGTGCCTTCATCATACTTGTTTACATCATGCTTATATAACTGCCCAACTTTAAATTGTTCAAATTCCAAAAAAAACCCCTCCTTTATTTACTTTCCATCACTTTATCGGCTTTTGCAAGTGTTTGTCTTTTCATATCCCTGTACCAGTCAGCCCGGTCTTTATAACCGAGTTTCGCAATTGCCTCGTCTAATTTCTTAAGCTCTTCTGCAGTGTCGCTAACCTGTAGCCTTGGATTTTTAGCCATTATTTATTGCCTCCTTTATAAATATAAAACCGCTTCACGATAGAGAACGCCACATTTTACACATTCATAGTATAATATACCCATAACAAAATCCACTCTCTTCCATTAATTCTTTTCTTTATTTCCACAAAATAATATAGTAGTAGCGCACCAAAGTAATACTAAAGGAATAATAATGTGTAAATATTTTGATAATGTTTTTGAATAATCATCTATGGGTTGTATTATTAAATGGATCGTAAGCTCAGGAAAATACAGAACCGCTAATCCTACAGCTACAAATAATAAAGATATAATAATTTGATGCTTTCTTTTTAAATAACTATGCATAATCAAAAACCTCCCGTTACTGGTAAAGTAAATCAATCTAAACTATTCTTTATTTGTGTTTTAAAATTCAGCTATTCTCTGCTCTCGTTTTTTAATTTAATCCTATATATATCATTCAATACAATATTTATATTTTTTTGATTGATGTAATATATTTTGGTTTCAGTACCTTCTATTGCTTTCATTGTTCTATAATAAATAGCATGATTAAGATAATTAACGTAAATAAAGACCACGGGAATGTTGTGCAATAAGCGCAGGTCAAACGATTTATTGTCCGGATGAATAAAGATAAAACTGGGAAGCAACTCTTTCATTTGAGTCTGCCATCTTTCGTGACCACCAACTACAACGGCCTTAATAGTTTTTAGTTCTTCCAGATCAAAAGGCTCGTCCTCCCGATATTCTTCCTTTTGATCAAGAGAGAAAAGAAATTCTCTCAAGCCAATCAGTTCCTGCCTGTTCCGCCGTTCTTTCTTTAGTTCAGCGTTTAAGCGTTCAACTTCTTTTTGCAGCAGCGATTTCTCTTTTTCACTTTGTTTAAAAGCGTTCTCAAAGGCTGTACTTTCGGCGCTTGAGATTTTTAATTCTTTTTCCAACCCGTCAAGCTTGACAAACAAGGTTTCCTTGTTGTTTTCGAAATATCTTTGCTTTGTTTCCTTGTATGCTTTTATCATATATTTCACATAAATAGCGTCGCAAAGATATTCCGATGCGGCTTTTATATCAATAGAATTATTCCTGACGATATAGGATATCAAGATTTCATCGATATCTTTTTCGGTAAGTTTGATATTGTCTATTAATGCCGGGAAAGATAAGTTTTCAAAGTCGAAAAGGAAAGCTATCGTTTCAGCCCTATTAGTTAGCCTCCCGTACATCTCGATATAATTTGTAATTTTACCAAACTGCCCAAATAAAGCCGTCTTAAGCTGTTTTATTTTTTCGGCATTTTCAGGGTTTATAGAGATTCTAAGCGGAGAATCAACGTAATGATGCCATCTCGCTTCCAGTATTTCTTGTAAATCCATCCGCCCCCGATTCTGAACAACAGTTTTTCCCATGGTCGCAGCAAGAAAAAACACCATGAACATTTGGCTGTTAAGCCATTCGTCCGATACTTTATCAATGCCGCCTGCCTTGCGAACGGCATTTTTTAAGAAATTAGTAAGGTCAATTTCCGAGTGGTTTCTAACAAAAAGATAGGCGTAAGTCCATCCTTTGTAGAAAATGCCTAATAATCCCTCGCTAACAGCTTCATCTCCTGCACACAGAAGTATCCCCAACGCTTTTTTGCAGTATTCCTCTTGCAGTAAACCACCCTCGGAAACAATTTGATGAGTGTACAATTCATGCGACTTTGCCGCCTGATAAAACCTGTACTTGTCGGTTTGGTAAAGGTTGTCTATGTCTTTGTAAATATACTTGTTGCCCCCTAACGCTTCAACGATAAAAGGCAATAAGTCTATTTTTCTTTGCATGGCAGATTCCTTTCTGAGTAACGGGGAATGCTCCCCGCTACTGCTAAAACGTCTTGACGAGGTCATATCTTCCCAAAAAGTTCCTAATAACGACCGCCTCACAAGGTTCGTATTCCTTCCTATTGCCGTATTCGTCATATTCCGATTCCTCCCGAACTTGTGCTGGTGAGGTGAGCCAGATAATTTCAGTCTCCGCACCAATCCTCCGAATCTTTTTAAGCTCTGATAAAGCCTCAACGGACGGAGAAAACTTTTCATCCCATTTCGCCGTTTCGGCATAGTCCACAGTATAGTCTGGGAATTCCAACGCTGCCCTCTCTACGACATATTCCAGATTCGCTTTTACATCCATTTCAAGACAATCCTTTAGGTAGTCGCTGCCATACTGCTTAATCCAGTCTATTTTTTCCTGTTCCCTTGCCTCTTTTTCCGCTTTCTTAACTGCTTTTTCTTCTTCAATTCTTTCACGATTCAGTTTCCGTTGTTCAATCTTTTCTTTGTCACTGTCAGATAAAATTCGCATTTTGAAGCCAGATTCACGCCAAAGGTTGATTAAGTTCTCATGGCTTATAGCGTAACGAAGATTCACTGCATCTTTGCCGTGAACCACATCGATAAAGACCATTTCTTGCAGAATTTCACGGGATATCTGAACATAGATTGTGCTAACTTTTTCAAAGCGTTTCGATTCTATTGCAAGTTTCTGTGGGATTTCGACACTGATGCTACCGTCTAAATTCTGAATGTGGCTTGTCTCCACATCATCCGCATTCAGGTTCAGACTTTTAAGCAACTCTGTTCCTATGCAGAACGAATCCATAATGCTGTGTGAATCTTTGACGTCGTAATCTTCTTCTTTTCTCCAATCATTTGTGGTGACCTCAATTGCCCTAAAACTAATCTCGAAGTTCATGACTTCTCCTTTCTTGCGGCTCAATACCGCATTGGCATTGGTTTTGGGATGCCAGCCCATAATAAACCATCTGCAACACCCCATTGAGCACGGTATGGTTTTTTTCAACCGTTCTTGCAGCCAACCGAGGGTAAAACCCCGGATTTTTATTATTTAATAATTTTATTGTGATATTCAATTTCAAGAAGTACATCACTAACTTTTATTTCTTCATATTCTTCATCCGGCTCATCCTCCAGATAGTAATAGTCAATTAGCGGTTTATAATTTTCATATATTACATTTGAACTTCGGACAATCTTAAGCTTGTCGGAACGCTTAATTAATCCCTCGACTAAGTCGCCTTTAATATCTTCAAGCAGTTCATCATAGTCATAAGAGTAATTCATCTTCACGCCTCCTTGAATTGTTTCAAATATTCTTTAATTTCACCCCAAGTAGTCTTTATGTTGAAGATAAAGCATGGCCCAAAGTAAGCAGGTTTAGAATGATCTGAAATTCTGATGGTTTCATCGTTATAGTCAATATACATTGACTTTGTAGCGAAAATAGAACGGCTGTGCTCATAGCTGCATCCAGGAAGGACAGTTTTAAATGCTTCCTGCAGCTTGCCGGATTCATACATCTTCATGACGTTCATATTATCACGAAGATAGATTTTTCGTTCAGGCTTTTCGTTCTCTATCTTTTTACGTGCAATATATTCTTCAAAAGTTTCGTCCTGATGTGCTAAAATTTCCTCTAAGGTTCCCATAATTTCACCACCTATCTCAATAATTCCTCTGCCGTGATTTTCCCTTTTAGATAATTTTGCACCCTCCCCTTATCGGATGCGTTATCAATGTCGGCAACACAAATTTGATCACCCGTCTCACTGATAAAGTACCATGCCCGGTAATCATTTTTCCAACTGCCGCCAGTTCTTTTTTCGATGATATCTCCTGTTTTTGCGGTATAGGTTCCGGAAACATTGACTTCTTTCTTGCCCCGTGTTTGTTCAAGCTCTTTAAATTCCCGCTGCAATTTGCCCTCGTTCCAATAAAGCCGAGCAACATAAGGCTTCCCTTTGCGGGGATCGTTGGTTGCGTCAAATTCAAATAAAAATTCGGTAGATTCTGCGGATATTTTTGTCCTGATAAGTTCTTCGATTTGAGTTTTGAGCTGCTCCAGCTCCTGAATTGATAAATCATTAAAACTATACATATTATACCTCCCTGCCGGCACATTTGCCGGGTAAAGCGCACCCCACCGAGTACAAGCCTATCCTATCATATTTAAAAAAGTAAATAAACCCTCTAATCCCCCGGAAGTGCGGGAATGAGTATTTGACCCGATAAACTCCATCCGATATACTATTGTTATCGCCTTGAAAAAGGCGCTGGATTGAAACAATAGTATTAAAGTGGAAGATGGGAGAGCCGCCGACTAAGCGGCTTTTCCCGTTTTCTGAATAGAGTCAGTGCGTCCTATTTTCAAAATCACTAATAAGCCACAAAGTGCAAACTTACCAGGTATGTTTCCTTTCAGTTTTCGTTGACCCATCCGGCATGGCCCAGACCGTGACAATGTCCGTGCTGCATTCTTCACGCCTGTCGTTGCACCAAGTTGCATACTGATATAGTACAACTGGATTCCCTAAATTACGGGCTTTATCAAATTTTGCCTGTTTTTCAACTTCTTTTTTCGCCTGATCGGCTGCTTTTGCATCTCTTGCTGGTTGTGAAAAGTTTATTGCCTGCTGGTAAGTGAATTTTTCTCCTACCGTTTCGATGAAATTAGAATTGACATGATAACCCCAACCAGAAATATATTTAGCCAAACCCAATTCTTCAAGTAATTTTGCAGCCTGACCATAGATTCCATAACCAGATAAATATTCGCCGTCATGAAAATTGACTTCGATTTGTTTTGTGTTGTTTTTGAATTTTTCGAGTTCTTCCGCTGCTGCCTTGCGATCAGCTTCCTTTTTCGCTTCTTCGGCGGCTTTTATTGATTTTAGCTCTAATATAATTTCAGACTTCTTTGACTTAATTTCTTCAATCTGTTTCTTTGTTAGCTTTTTGAAAGTTGATATTCCTTCTTGTCCGTCTCTTTCAGAAAGTCTTAAATCCAATTTGATTATCATTTCTCGTATTGTCATAATGATACCTTCTTTCTACCGTCATTACGGCTTGATTCTCCGCACACCTGCCGAGTTTTTCGTGAACCACCGTTCACTTACTTTTGCAGTATTACTCCTGCCATACTCCCATTATACTCCCCCT